>Ga0268262_10001301_pt1 | contig 31308 bp, 25 predicted proteins | sample TergutNc150P3_FD_190354 | JGI IMG/M metagenome (GOLD analysis project Ga0268262, IMG submission 190354) | Nasutitermes corniger P3 segment gut microbial community from laboratory colony in Florida, USA - Nc150 P3 (SPAdes) (version 2) | ecosystem: Host-associated > Arthropoda: Insects >... | reverse complement strand
TTGCCTGTTGCCTGTTGCCTGTTGCCTGTTGCCTGTTGCCTGTTGCCTGTTGCCTGTTGCCTGTTGCCTGTTGCCTGTTGCCTGTTGCCTGTTGCCTGTCTAGATCACTCACAAAAAATGCCGTTGGCATTTTTTGTGTTGGAGATTGAGTTTTTTCGTTAAAATCGGCGGTTTTTTGACTCACTATAACTAATATAACACAGTATGAAGAATTTTCCAATCTCATTGTTAGTAAAGTGCTCTTTCTAAGTAAAAGATACAAGCGGAGAATAAATTCGCGTAAACGGCCTATTTTGCACCTTTGGGAATAAAATAGGCTCAAAACCTCTCATTTTCCGCTTGACAAATAAAACATGACAATCGTTGAAAAGCGCCTCTACGACCATATATTTGACAACAATTTATTACATAATACTATGGCGGGGATTAATGCCAATTCTATTATTCAGGCTTCAGTTTTGCCTTATTTACCGGCAGCCATGTCTTCCGCCGCCTTGATTATTCCACCTCGGAGGAGGAGCGCTCCTATTATTATCCGGGCGAAAATCCTGTTTTCCAAATCTTTGACCGCGATTCCATGCGATAAAATCGTAGGATTTTCCGTCAATTGTTACATTGGTGGGACGAATCATTTTTCTGAATTCATATCCTTCAATAGAAACTCTTGCGCCTTCGCGCAGTCCGGTAATAAAACCAATATATCGGTTCAGCATCGGAACATAATAAACAGTATCGGCGCTTTCTACGGCGACAAATCCCTTCTCCAGTTTTAAAACGCCTTCTACTGATACTAATTTGCCTGCGCGCGCGCGACCGCTTCTTGATTGGGTATTGTCTGTTGATTGCTCAGAGTTCTCATTAGAAACGGAATTACGCTGTTCCCTGATAGGCTGAGCGAAAACAGCGCCTGTAATTAAAACAGCGATAATAGGGAAAATAATTAATTTTTTCATTTATACTCCTCCATTGTTAATTTTATCTATACCTATAACCAAAAAATAATATTTATGTTACACTCTTAATATGAAAAAATATTACATTTATCATTATAAATTCTGTAACCTTTATATTGCTGAAGAAAACGGGTCAATCCGCTTTGTTTCATTCGGCGCGGATAAAATACCCGAAGACTTTGAAAAAAATGAAACCCCGCTGATAAAAAAAGCGGCAAAGCAGTTTGATGAATATTTTAAAAAAGACAGGCAAAACTTTGACTTGCCGCTTGTTTTGCATGGAACGGATTTTCAGGTAAAAGTCTGGAAGGCGCTGCAAAAAATTCCCTACGGGCAGACTCGCAGTTACGGCGAATTAGCCGCAATGACCGGAAATCCAAAAGCATGCCGCGCGGCGGGAATGGCAAATAACCGCAACCCAATTACAATTATTGTTCCCTGCCACCGCGTAATCGGCCATGACGGAAGTTTAACGGGTTACGGCGGCGGATTGGAACTTAAACAAAAATTACTTGATTTGGAAAGACGCTAATTATGCTGAGAGGCAAGGGAAACAAGCGAAATAAACAATATCACGGCAAGAGCGGCAATAAAAATAATTAAGGTGGTGGTAAAGCCAAAACTTAAAACAAGCCAAATACCCAATGTATTAATTGCCGAGCGGTACAGGAAAACAAAACCGTGAAAAACAACCGGCAGAACAGGAAGTAAAAGAACAAACAGATAACGCGGCTTTACTTTTGTGCGATACCTCCATGCAATAACAATTATAAAAATTGCCATTGGCAGAAAATACAAAACACATCCAAGCCGGTTTAAAATTTCAGCCTGAAAAATTTGATTTATATATCCGTAATTCTCAAGTTTTTTTGACGCTATAAAAAGTTCATTAATCCGCAGATTTGTAAGCCCTCTTCTGACATCGGTAATAATCAATAGATCTTCATAACTGATATTTAAAAATATTCCGCCCGCAACAGGGCTGCCAATAAGCCATTCGCCCTTAAAATCGTTATTTTTGTCAAAACGATCCAGCGCGTGTGTTAAAACATACACCTGCGGTTTTCCGTCCAATGTAAAAGGCGTAAGTTTCGCGTACTTTGAAACAACGCTTGTCTTTGGAGTCATATTCGAGTCAAATTCCATATATTCAAATCCGGCGCCATAAGCGACGTCATCTGTTGTTATAAGACTGTTAAAACGCATAATTGCCCTGCCGTCCGAGCCGGGAATAGAAAATATAGCGCCGTTTAAATTTTCACCAAGGGTTAATTCTATCTCTTCGGTAAAAAAAGCGATTTGTTTTGCGCTTTTCTCGCTTACGGCAATGAAATTTTTCGCGTCGGGATCATCGGGAGTATATTTTAACAGTTCCTGAAAAATGTAGAACGCGCGAATCCATTCGCCCGATGCCATCGCCTGATAGCCGGAAAGTTTTAAATTATACAATTCAAAAAGCCGTTCTTCCTTTGCGTTAGGCGCAAGAGAGGCGATCATGTTCCATGCTTCGCTTGCAAGCCGCGCGGCATTGGCTGCTTCTACGCTGCCCTTTACGGCAAGCCGCGTTCCAAGATTTGCAAGCCAATGAGAATCATAATAACGTCTTTCATTAAAAGCATCCCTGCTCATGGCAATTGCCTGCGCGGCGTCAACAGGCTTTTGATCTTCAGATAACGGGACAATATCCAAAATGTGGTAATCCGCCGCCAATGCCTCGCGGGCGCGGGTTCTTTCTTCGCTTCTTTCGGAAACATCTTCGTGTAATTTTATTGTTACTTCTTCCCTAAAAGATTTTAATTCGGGGCTGTTATACCAGACATGATCGCATATATCCAAAAATTGGGAAGCTTTTTCCCAATCTCCTGAGTCCCTGCACTCATACGCGCTTTTTTTTGCAAGTTTATACATATCTCCGCTGTATATTAAATTCTCCTCATAATTCTTAACCATGGGGAACACAAGAAAGAAAATCAGTCCGTAAATAACAGCCGCAATAATTGCGGTAATAACGGAAGAAACAAGGTGTTTAAAAAACATTTCAGAAAAAGTCTGATAATGATCTTCAAGCGAAACAATTCCAAAAGGAATCACAAGCGCGGAGAAAGCAATAGCGGGAAACAAATTAAATATTTCCAATACTCCTTGTATAAGCCGCCATTTACGGGAATAAAGCAATAAAGGAGCTTCAGAGCCGGGAAAAATAAATCTGAAAAGCATAATAAGAAGAAATGCGGCCAGGGTATAAATAATAAAAATAGCCTGCGGTGTGCGCATTTTATCAGTATTAATCGTCATCATTCACCCGCCTCTTTGCGGCAAAAACCAAAAGCGAATACAGGTTTACAAGCGTTCCAAAACCAAGAAAGACAAACGGAAGAGCGTATACAACGGGTATTTTATTATCAAGGAAGGACGCGGTTATCATCTGCATCTCCTGCGAGTTTAAAAAAGTGTTAAGCGCAAGAATGCCGCGGAATGCGAGAATGGACAGAAAAAGATTTGCAAGCGGCCATACGCTGAATTTAATCACATAACCCAGCGAGCATAAAAGGTAAATGAGAGACCCGACATAAAATAAGTACGGGAAAAAACCTTGTGAAAATTTACTCAGAAACATTTCCGCGTTAAGCCGGATGTCTATTTCAAGATCTTTTAAAAACCACGGCGTATCATCGCCAAACGGGATGGGAGGAAGATCAAAATTCGCGCTTGCCGTCCGCTGATAAGCCAACGGTTGATTCGGCACCGCTACCACTCGCGGACCAAGAGGGTCAGCCGCGCCGTTTAACAGAACAACCGCCGTCTCATTTTTATTTAATGTGTTTGACAGTATCAATCCTTTTCCGCCCAGAGTTATACCGGGGCTTTTTGCCGGCACTACGGATTTCCACTGTTCCAAACCTAAAGTAATTCCATAACTAAACAAGAACGACAGGGACATTACGCATATAAGCGACATCAACGCGAAAAATTTTTTTCTGACTGAATAATTTAAAGCTATTATAATTGAACAAAACAAAGCCATTGATAACGCCCAATGCGCGGCTGTTATCAGCAATGTAAGGGAAGTCTCCGGTTTAGGCGGCAGATTTTTAGCCCAATCGACGCGAAGGGACAAAAATCTTATACCTGTTACTACCACAAAAATAATGATGAAGATCAGGCTGAAAAATATCGTTAATTTTGCTAATTTCCTCACAATATTAGATTAGCACGCCGGAAACTCACGTGCAAGGGTATTTATGGCTTTTTAAGCCTTAAATTCGAGTTTAACGGTTGGAATTTCACGTCAATCAACAATTGCGGGATAATAATTGTTGAGAAAAAACAAATAAAAGTGCATAATAAAGTATGAACACTCAAATAGCGGTTTTAGGCGCGGGCGCATGGGGAACGGCAATAGCAAAAGTCATTGCTGAAAAAGAGAAAGACGTACTTATCTGGAGTTTTGAGACTGAGGTAAGGGACGATATAAACAACAATAGGCGTAATTCCAGATATTTGCCGGGCGTTGAATTACCAGAAAAAATAAAAGCAACCTCGAATATCGAAGAAGCCGCGGATGAGAAACAATTTCTTATTTACGCGGTACCGTCATTATTTTTGCTTGATACGTTGAAAAAAACCCTTTCCGTTAATTCAATAAGAGAGGGAAAAACCATCATTGCCGTAATAACAAAAGGCTTTTTACCTACCGAAAACGGCCCCCGTCTGATTCTTGAAACAATGGAAGATTATCTGCCGGGTTTTTTCCGCCAATCCCTTGTTTATATTTCAGGTCCAAGCCACGCTGAGGAAGTATCGCGGGGAAAAGTAACCGGGCTTATAGCGGCCAGTGAAAATCCCAAGAACTCGATCCGCTTTAGGGATTTAATTAGAGGCCCGCAATTACTGGTTTATTCATCGCTTGATGTAAGGGGAGTGCAGGCGGCGGCGGCGGCAAAGAACGTTATAGCAATCGCGTTTGGATTGTTAGACGCAATGAAAACCATCGGTAAAATGGATATGTTCGGAGACGGCACTGAATCCCTTCTGCTTGCGGCGGGATTAAACGAGATACAGATTCTGGGCAAAGCGTTAGGGGCGACCCATACCGAAACATTTACTTCTATTTCCGGAATCGGCGATTTAGACGTTACGTGCCGTTCTATTTACGGAAGAAACAGACGCTTTGGCAGGGAAATAATCGAAAAAAATATATTAAAACCGTATAAAAACATTGATGATCTCCTGTCCCGAATCGGAGAAATCGGCTATTTGCCGGAAGGCGTAGCCGCCGCCAAATATGTCCACATTCTGGCTGAAAAACACAAGCTTAAAATGCCCGTCTCCATAGGATTATGCAGGCTATTAAACAGAGAAATTAATCCGCAGGAATACTGTGAAACCCTTTTGGCGGATTGGGTTAAATAATGAATCTCCCTTATACACTAAATACTTTCACAGGTCCGGCATTAATTATAATAATAATATTTGCCGAATGTATGGTAAAATTTTCCAGTAATAACAAATCAAGAAAAATTTTCTGTGCAATTTTAACCGCCGTATTTATATTGTTAATTGCGGATTATACATATTTATTAAATAAAAGCGATGGTAATCTAATAAAATACAGAATAATTTGGCCTGTAATTGCCGCATCGCTCCTTTTTATCTATTTATTTGTCATACTCAAAGAAAATAAAACCGATTATTTAACCGGACTGGACAACCGATACAGCTTTTTTGAATTTGTACATAAATTTACACGTAACAAGAACGGCAAATCCCTGATAATTGCCATGATTGATATATTAAATTTCAGGTCTATAAATGAAACTTACGGTAATCTTGAAGGGGATAACGCCCTGCGTAATTTGGCGCAGATTATTAAATCCTGCGGCAGAAAATCGGATTTTGCGGCGCGTTATGGCGGGGATGAATTTGTTCTTGCCGTAAGAACAGAAACGGGCATTGACGATTTATTGGACAAGATTAATGAAAACTTAAATCTGTATAATAAAAAAAACGGAAAACCTTATGAGATAAAAATTATCTATGGGTTTGACGCGTATTTTTCAGACGACACCAGGCGGATAGATGATTTTTTAAATCATATTAACAACCTAATGCACGTGAATACCGAAGAAAAACGCCGCGCGGGAGATTATGTAATATGATTGCTTTTGAATATTCCACTTTCAGCGCAATAATTGGTTCATGTATAATAATAGTCCTTATCGCGGCGGACTATTTACAAAAATACAATACTGATGTTTTTCAGCGCAAATTACTGCTTGTAATGCTTAGCGCGGTTTTTATTTCCGCCATATCTGATTTTATCGGTTCTTCCCTGAAAGGAAAAACGGAAATACATGCAAATAATGAATTATACTATATTTGGTCAATTTATTTTATTGCGCGTAATTGCTGTTATTATTACGGCGCGGTTTTTATAGACTATTTCGCGCATGAAAATATTATCAGGACAAAAAAATTAATAAGTATAGTAACCGTTTTTCTTGCGTTGTATATACTCAGTTTAATACCTAATTTCCAGCTTGGATATTATTTTTATATTTCAAAAGATAATATTTATATCAGAGGAATATTATTTATCCTTCAAATAATAATAAGTTATTTCCCGATAATAATAATTATAGTTGATATAAGCCTTGCCTACAAATATATTAAACATACCCAGATTTTAATGATTATTGTTTTTGTCGTCATTACATCTGTTGGAGCGGTCGTGGATATTTTATTTGGAACGACAAAGCTGATTTGGCCATGCGTTACGGCGTCAATATTATACATATATTTCTTTATGCTTAGATACGATTTAAAAGTTGACAGCCTTACCGGTATGGGCAACCGCAATGATTTTTATAAATTCACCAACAAATTTTATCTTGACAGCCGGACCAATAAACAAAAAAATAAAAATGAATACGCGTTTATTAAAATTAATATAAATAAATTAGGAGAAATAAACGACATCTACGGTCATCTGGAAGGCGATAATGCCGTGCGTGACATTGCTACAATAATTAAAACATATTTCAGGCATACTGATTTTGCGGTGCGTTACGGAGGAGACGAATTTATTCTGATTACTACGGCAAAAAATGACGTTCAACGCATTATTGAGCGTATAAATAACGCCGTTGACAATCAAAACAAGAAAAATATACGGCCTTACAAACTCTGCATAAATTACAGTTATGACATATATAATGTTAATTCCGGCCTGCAAATTCAGGATTTTCTTGCGCAAATAGACAGTAAGAATAAAATAAATTAATATAAATAAAGACGGAGTAAAAATGTTTGAAAAATTAACCGGAAAAATTGCAGACGCTCTTCGTTTTGTTACGGGCAAAGCGTCAATCAGCGAGAAAAATATTGAAGACGCGGTAGAAGCGATTAAAATGGCCCTTCTGGAAGCGGATGTAAACTTGCGCGTTGTGCGCCGTTTTGTAAACTCTACAATTGAAGAAGCAAAAGGAGAAAAAGTTTTACGCTCCGTAGATCCCGGCCAGCAATTTGTTAAAATTGTCCATGACAAATTGGTTTCCTTTCTTGGAGACGAAGACCCCGCAAGCCGCGCTTTAAAATTAAGAGGCCCCGATGTAATATCTACAATTTTAATGCTTGGTTTGCAAGGTTCCGGAAAAACCACAAGCGCGGCAAAACTTGCCTTGCGCCTTAAAAAAGAGGGGCGCAAACCTCTGCTTGTAGCGTGCGATTTAATCCGTCCCGCCGCAATGGAACAGCTTGCCGTTCTTGGCACACAAGTCGGAATCCCCGTTTACAAGGAAGACGGCGCAAAGGACAGCGTAAAAGTTTATCATAACGCCTTGTCCTGGGCAAACAAGAACATGATCGATACCGTCATCATCGACACGACAGGCCGAATGCAGATTGACGAACCGATGATGCAGGAACTATCCCGTCTTAAAGACGCGGTAAAACCCGATGAAATGCTCCTTGTCGCCGACTCAATGACAGGACAATCCGCCGCGGACATCGCTAAAACATTTGACGAAAAAGTAGGACTTACGGGAGTAATCCTAAGCAAGTTCGATTCCGACACACGCGGCGGCGCGGCGCTCTCCCTGAAAACAGTAACAGGAAAACCTTTAAAGTTCACAGGCACCGGAGAAAAACCCGAAGACCTTGAACCTTTCCACCCCGAAAGAATAGCAGGCCGCATCCTCGGCATGGGCGACGTGGTCAGTCTTGTAGAAAAAGCCCAGGAAGTGATTGATCAGAAAGAAGCGTTGGAACTCCAGAAAAAAATGGAGAAGGAAAACTTCACTCTTGACGACTGGCTGAATCAAATTCGCTCCCTGAAAAAAATGGGCTCCCTGCAAAAAATGCTTGAAATGATTCCCGGTATGCAGGGACAGATAAACGAAGATGATATTAATAAAGAAGAACTAAAGTATCAGGAAGCGATATTAAGTTCCATGACTCTTAAAGAGCGCAATAATCACTTGATTATAGGCCCTCCGCGAAGAAGCAGAATCGCGCGAGGTTCGGGAACATCTGTCGCGGAAGTGGCGAGGCTGTTAAAAAAGTTTGAAAAAATGCGCGGCATGATGAAGAAGATGGCAAAGGGCGCGAGAGGCGGCGGAATGCCAAATATGCCGGGAATGTTCCGGTAGGATTTATCAATAAAATATATTTAAGAAGACCTCACGCAGAGGCGCAAAGGCGCAGAGAACGCGAAGTTATTGTCCGTAAGATTTTCGTTACACAAGATATATTAGATAGAAATATGGAAATAAAAACGATAATATTTCGAATAACAACTCTGCGTCCTCTGCGCCTCCGCGCCTCTGCGAGATAAAATTTGGGAATAATGCCTTGTAAATATTCAGTAATTACTGATTACTAGCTATCAACAGATTCATCTCTATTTGTGCGAAAGGGCATCGCGGCAAGGCCGTTTTTAGCGTATAACGGCGTAGGTCCGTACTTGTACCATGCGTATCGCGCTTTTTTTGGCTGTTGTACCTTATCTGAGCTTAGTATCACACTGTTACTTTCTATCTCTACTTTTGCGGGATAATATTTGCCTTGAACGCCAGCAATTTCAAAACTTGCATTTATATCATCAGTACTGTTACTTGCTGCGCAAGTACGAAATTCAAGGCCGCACTGCGCGTTATCAAAATGAAGACGCAGAGCGCTGCCCTGCTCTTCCGCCCAACTGAATACGGGCGCATCAGCGTCAATATCCATTTTGTAAACTTTTTTTAGCGCCTGTAAAGCGAGACGGAAACCTACGGTTTGTTTGTCGTATGGGTGAATGTTATCAAGCTCTCCGCAGTCAATGATTACCGCAAGACCTGAATTGGCAATATCAAGGGAAGCGAGGTATTGGCTTTCCCTGAGCAGACACCAATGACGCGGGGGATTTCCCGAATCAACTTCCTGGCGCGAAGCATACATGGTCAGTTGAACAAACAAGAACGGAAGGTCGTTGTCATTCCAGTCGCCGCGCCACTGTTCTACAAGGTAGTACATCATTTCGCGGTAATCGGCAGCGCGAAGATCGTCTTCCTCTCCCTGATAGTAAATAAAACCTTTTATGGTAAAAGGAGCGGTACGCCGTATCATCACGGTATGAAGATTTGTGGGGCAATAAGGACTGGCTTTTCCGGCAGGCTGAGGCCAGGGACATTCGCCGCATTCCTTGTTCAGGACTTCCCAGCTTACATCAAGCTCTTTCTCCCTGCGAAGGCAGATGCGCTCGTCCCATTGCCGCCATTGTTCAAAATAATCCGCCATTTCGGCATTGTACTGTTCACTGGTTTTATTGCCGATTTTTTGCGCATACTCATCAATAAATCGCTTGCCTGCCACAGTCTTGTTAAGCTGCTCTTCGCTCATCCACGCGCTGATTGACGTGCCGCCCCACGAACAATTAATTATACCGATGGGTATTTTAACTTCAGCGTTAATTTTTCGCGCAAAGAAAAAAGCGGCGGCGCTGAGCATTGCCGCGGTATCGGGCGTACATTCTTTCCAGCGGCTTTTAGATTCTTCGCGCAGATAGTCTTCGTCTACAACTGCGCGTTTAGTCACTTGATAAAAACGTATGTTGGGATTGGCGCAGGAGGCAAGCTCGGCTTTTCCGTTCTTGCAGTTTACAAGCTCCATTTCCATATTGCTCTGGCCGCCGGCAAACCACACGTCGCCTGTTATTACATTTTTAAAACGAATCTCGTCCCATCTGTCGCTGATGACCAACTCGCCGCTTAAACCGGCGTCCAGCGGCGGCAGCATAAGGCTCCACTCGCAATTATACACCGTGGTTGACGCGCAAGCGCCGTGTTCCCCGCATTCCCAGCGGACAGTGACCGTACCTTTTTCATCGCCGCTCCATCCCCAAATGCGGACAGGTTTTCCACGCTGCAAAACCATGTTGTCGCCGAAGATCGGGACTGTCTGCAATAACAACCGTACCATGTTACATCCGGTTCTTTTTTACCCAATCGATAATCTCGTCTGTTTTTCCAAATACAAGCCCTGTTACCGTATCCGCGCAGCCGTAATAAATCGCCACCCTGCCTGTGTCCTTGTCAACAAGCGCGGCTACAGGGAAAGTAACGTTAGGCACATCACCCGCCAATTCATAAATCTCACGTGGGTTGATGATATAAGGTCTTGGCCGCGCTATAATTTTCCACGGCTTTTCAAGATCCATTAATGCCGCGCTGAATGAATATACAAACCCATTACAGCTTGTCAGTACCCCGTGATAAAAAACAAGCCAGCCTTCTGATGTTTCAATGGGGCAGGGGCCCGCGCCTACTTTTGTGCTTTGCCAACCGCCCGACGGCGACATAACATGACGATGTTTGCCCCAGTAAACCAGATCGGGGCTTTCCGAATAAACAATATCACCAAAGGGAGTATGCCCCGAATCGCTGGGGCGGCTGTACATGGCGTAATTTTTTCCAATCTTGCGGGGAAAAAGCGCGCCGTTCCTGTTGAAGGGCATTACCACATTTTCCATTTGATAAAATTTTTCAAAGTCAAAAGTATAACCCAGGCCTAGGCACGGGCCGTGATAACCGTTACACCACATTATGTAATAACGGTCTTCTATAAAGATTACGCGCGGGTCGTACTTGTAATCTGAGTCGGGTATCTCAGGATCAGATTTGATAAATTTTATCGGTTCATCTTCAATAACCCAATGAATACCGTCCTTGCTTCTGCCGGCGTGAATATCCATATGACGCGCAGTATCATCGCAACGGAACACGCCCGCGAACTCTCCCTTACAGGAAACAACGGCGCTGTTAAAAATACTGTTAGACCGTAATGTTAAATCCCTTGGAATAATCGGGTTTTTGGAATACCGCCACATCACCTCTTTTTTGGGATTGCTCGACGACGGTCTGTCTTCCCAGGGAATGTTCGGCAGACTGTTTCCGTTTACGATGATACTGCTCATTTTTTTCTCCTAAATTATTTATTTGCGTCTTCTATTAACGCGTTCCATTGCTGTGAAACCGATTCAATAAGCTGAGAGGCTTCGCCGTCATGATACCAGATTTTCCAGGCGATATCGCCGCGGTTCAATCCCGGAACATGCAAGTGGTATCTCCACCGCTGGAATTTCGGGTCGCGAATATATTCCCATGTCTCGTCAATAGCGCGCCTGTCTCTGTAAACCTGATACAGAGGCATTTTCCAGTTATTATCAATCGGCGTATACCACGCTTGAACAGCCCACATAATAGCGTCTACTTGATCTTTTTTATATGTAGCAGGGATAACCATTACGTTTTCATCGGTAAATACCGTATAAATTTTTGCTTTCGGGCCTCTGGGAGGAAGAACCATTCCCCAATCGTCTTTTAAAGTCGAGAAATTGTTAACGATATATTGCTGATCAATGCGCATTGCGACTTTGCCGTCATTGAAAGCGGGAATATGCCAGTCCCATCTTGCATTTGGAGGCTTTTCCATCATAACTTTTTCATCTCTTAACTTCATAAAAAACTGTACCGCTTCTGCGAATTCCGGCCTGGTTGTCGCATTAACAAGTTTTCCGGTTTTCGGATCCTTGTCTACATATTGGGCGTCGTTACTGCCGACAAAAGCGTCAAGAATTTCAGTAGAAAGATCGCCCGGCAGGGCATAAACGTCAATTTGACCGTCGTTGTTTATGTCCCTTGTAAGCTTTTTGCAGATTTCAAGGAAATTCTCCCATGTCCATTGGTTGTTTTTCTGTAAGTCATAAGGAAGGTTAGGATCAAGACCGGCTTCCCTGAACAGCCTCTTGTTCCAAACTATAACAGTGGCATGAAAGCTGCCGCCATATCCCGGCGTAAAAGCATAAATTTTATTGTTAAAGGTAAATACTTCATTAACAGTTTTGTTCCAATCGATAATATTGGTTTTTCTAAGGTCTACCTGCCCATTGTCGCTTACAGGGTACAGAAGATTCTGACGATAAAGAGACAATGCCCAATCAGGCTGTAATACTATAACCTGCGCCGCCGGTACTCCGGCTATGATGGAAGAAGATGTTAATTGTAATATTTGATTCCAGCCAGCAATATTTTTTTGCCTGATTTCAATGCCATTGTTACTTAAAAGAGCTTTCCTGTACTCAAGCAATTTTTCGTCATAATCGCTTTTTGGGACAATTGTATTAACATCGTAATTCTCCCACCAATTACCAATGGTAACCCCGCCCATTGCTTTAATTGCCTTTACTACAGATGCGGGGGCTTTAGGAATTTTCGGCTGTCCAAATACCGGCGTTACATCCTGATTGGAAATTTGTCCTGTATCGTCAGTGTCATTTGTGCCCCGCAGGTGACAACGGGCAGCCGTTAAGATTATAACAAGCATCATCATAATCGCTAAAAAAGCAATTTTTTTTAAATTACTTGACGGCCTGCGTCCATTTATGATGATACTCATATATATTCCTTAATGTGTCAAAAAAATCCCCGGCAATTTAATTACCGGGGATTAGTATATTATCTATTAGCTTCGGCTATTTTGGCGTTCCAGTCCTGGGAAACCGACTCAATTAACTGTGCGGGTTCGCCGTCATGATACCACATATTCCATGCAATATCACCGCGTTCCAGTCCGTTGATATAGGTATGGAATTTTATCATACTGATTCTAGGATCGCGGACAAGCGCCAGAGTTTCATCAACGGCGCGGGAATCACGGAAATAATTATATTGTCCGGATTTCCAGTCGTCATCAGCGGGAGTATACCACAGCGCCACCGCCCAAAGAATTTTTTCCACTTCAGCGGGTTTATAAGTAGCGGGGATGACCATAAGATTATCACGGCTAAACACGCGATAGGTTTTGGATCTCGGTCCCTTTGGAAACAGCACCATGCCCCAGTCGTCTTTCATTCTATTCAACTCAACAGAATCACTGTTGGCAATATATGATTCATCAATCCGCATCGCCACTCTTCCGTCAATAAACTCGGATTTGTACCAATCCCAGTTGGTTCCATCCGGCCTCGGCTTCAGGACGCCTTCGTTATTCAGCCTGATGGCATACTGCAGGGCTTCAAGAAATTCCGGCCTGCCTGTGGCATTGACAAATTTTCCGGTTCTTGGATCCTTGTCTACATATTGAGCGCCGTTACTGGAAATAATCGCGTCCAGCATTTCAGTAGAAAGGTCTCTGCACATGGCGTAGGTATCAACTTTACCATCGTTGTTGATATCCCGCGTCAGCCTTTTACAAATTTTAAGGAACTCATCCCAAGTCCAGGTGCCCGCTTTCTGCATATCATAGGGGAGGTTGGGACTAAGACCCGCTTCTCTAAACAGCCGTTTGTTAAAAAACAAAGCCTGGAAATTGTTCAAATTTATGCCTACTGAAAAGGCGTAAATTTTACCGTCAAAAGTAAAGGAATCAATAGTAGACTGATTAAATTCTACCGGTAAAAATCCTTTGCCAATAGGCTTCGGAGTTTTGATAGTGTTGGGTATCGGAGCAAGAAGGCCGCGCGCCCTCATTGCCATTGCCCAGTTCGGCTGAAGCATAAAAACCTGCGCTACAGGTTTTCCAGTCATGGTAGATATAACCGCTTTCTGCTGCATCCCATTCCAGTCTGTAACGGCTCTTTCCCTGATGATAACGCCGTATTCCTTTAATAATCTTCTACGCTGTTCAAGTGTTCTTTCAGCGGATTCATTCAGCGGTTTTCTGGTATTAACGTCATAATCCGCCCACCAGTTACCAATAACAATCTCCATGCCCTTTACATTCGCCTTATTCTGCCCCCATACGGGAAACGCCGCAATCAGCGCCAGCGCCGCCAGCGCCATAATCATCGTTCTTTTCAGCATATATGCCTCCTCTCAAAATAAAATTTATCTCAAGCGGCCCGCCACAAGACGGCATCCGCGTTGAAATCTACATCTTAATACCTGTCTGGCTCAGGGATTCGACAAAGGCCTTTTGCGCCACAAGATACAACAATATCAGCGGGGCAAGGCATACAAGCATACCGGTGGCTATTATCGCCTGGGTATATCCCATCGGCGCCACCGTATAAACAGCGCCCGTGTTGCTGCTCATCGCCGCCCACCATGCGCCCAACCTATCGGCAATCCCGCTCAAGCCCACTGATAACATTTTATATTTACTTAAAAACAATGTCGAGTAGAAAGAATCCGTCCACTGCCACACAAAGGAAAACAAGAAACAGGAGGTGAGCATGGGCGTAGCGTCGGGAAGCATTATCCTTATAAAAGTTTTAAATCTGCCGCAGCCGTCCACCCATGCCGCTTCTTCAAGTTCTTTGGGCATTCCACGGAAATACTGCCTGAGCATAAAAATATACAATCCGCTTTTCAAGCCCATGCCGGTAGCGGAAAGCAGCCAATAACAGGCGGCGCTGTCCAGTAAATTAGCCGGCTCGCCCGTTATCAGCCTAAGCAGGCCGAATATGTCGAAGAAACGAAAGTTAAGGTAGAGCGAGGCCATGATGGTCTGAGGCGGCACGACAATAATCAGCATAACGCACATAAACCAGAAATTTTTCAGCGGAAATTTATAACGCGCAAAACCGTAACCCGCCATGGTACACGCGGAAACCTGTAAAACAGAACTGACCAGTATGATAATCATGGTTTGCAGAAGCGCAGGCCAAAACTCAAGCAGTTCTCCCGCCAGTCTGTAATTCCCCAGAGTAAAATGACGGGGAATGCTAACAACCGTACTATCGTACAAATCCTGCTGTTCCATAAAACTGACGCTTAGTTTATCCAACAACGGCTGCACGATAAGAAAACACAGGCCAAAGAGCAGTATCGCGCGGCAGATTTTATACGCTATGTCAAGAACAGTTTTTTGAAGATGGTATGAGCGGGATAAACGTCCCCAATCTCCGGTATTATCATTGTTATTCATAGTAGTACACCCTTTTGGAAATCACCGTCATCGCAATGCCAATGATTAAAATAACGGCAAAGAAATATACCCATGCCATGGCGGTGGAAAAACCGTATTCCATACGCTGCATCATTGTTACCCTGATTTTTTCCATAACGCGATTATCCGTTCTGATAAAATAATCTACAACGCTGTAAACGACATTAACAAGTATCAATGGACTGATCATTGGGAACGTAATTTTCCAGAAACACTCCCAGCCGGTCGCCCCTTCAATTTTAGCGGCTTCAAACATACTGGGCGGAATTGTTTGCAGGGCGGAAAGGAAGATAATTATCTGTATGCCGGAAGCCATCGCTATATCGTAAATTTGATTTATTGTTTGGAAAATATACGCCATAAAGTCGCTTGCGGCGCCGTCAGTGACGAGTATATCTTCAAGCACGCCGGTAACCGACGATTTCATCAAATTGCCTTCCTTGATAATTTCCGCCATGCTGTTCAAAAGGGTATTATTTGTCTCAAGCCCTATCATGATGCCGGAAGAAAGAATTACCGGCAGAAAGAAAATCGCCCGCACAATCCCCCTTGCCTTAAATTCCTGATTCAGTATAAGGGCGGCAAACAAACTGAAAATAATTACCGCGGGGACAATCAGGAGCATACGCCCGATTTCTTCGACAAGCAGCCGGTTAAATTCAGGATCAATCATAAGAACGCGTTTTAAGTTATCCATACCCGAGAAATCCATTGAGAATCCGTTTTTAACCAGATCGATATTAACATCGCTGAACACCATGCGCAGGGATTCCAGAATCGGCAAAAACATAAACGCCAAAAGACCGAGCAGGAAGGGCAGAATAAACAGATACCCCGCGACCGCATTTTTACCTTCAAGCGTCAGGGAAAATTTATCGTTCTTTTTTACTAAATACATTAGTTACCCCTCCGTAGTACCGCGTAACTGTTCGCCTCGATAATAGCGCCGTTATAATTAACAGCTTTGTCCGTACTGTTCACTATAACGCGCCTTCCGTCTTCATACTCGGTAAGCGTCAGTCCCGTGGATATAATGATATGATTGGTAATCGCCTGATCATACAGTCCCGCAAAATCAGCGGAAAATTTTTGGTACAGGGTATTGGCATCAGGCGCCCATTTGTCATATTCGTTGGCATAAAATTGCCTGAACTTCGTTTCCTGCAGCACGGTAGTTTCTTCGGCCATAAAACTGAAGTACAATCCCGCTCCGCCTTCAACAGTTTTAAGCAGATTTTTCGTATAATCTTCGGCAAGGTTTATAGCCGGTCCCGTATACGGCACAAGCCCGTGAAGAACAATCTGGTAGAATGGCACTGAAACATCGGTAATGCCGAAACCTTGATCGTCAATGGCCATGTCGGTAATGAAACTTGCCCAGGGTACCGCATAAGCATAACCCGTATTCAGCATAATACCGGTCCCCTTGCCCGACAATTCATTAAGTTTTTCCTGCCGTATCTTCATTGAGGCTTCGCGGCTGACAAGTCTTTTTTCATGGTAGTCGCCTGAAAGCTTCGCGCCCAGGCTTCTGAACGCGATGTTATGCAGGTTAAATTTTGCGGACCTACGTGTAAATTTGTCTATCAGTGACATCATGTAGGCGGGGCGGGCAATGTAACTGAGTTTGCCCCAGCGGATACGTTCTCCAAACCAGACAAAGCTGAAAGGATATTTTTCTATCCGTTTACGGTTTACATAGCGCGCCGCGTCGCGGTAAAGATCGAAACCGTCAAAAAGTCTGACATTCCTTATAAAAAGAAAATCCGCTTCGGGGAAAATTTCATAGCCGCTTTCTTCCGCGGCGGACGTCATTTTTATAAAATCATTTTTATTGCCAATCTCGTTTATCAATTTAATTTTACCCGGTATTGTATGATCAACGCTGCGGTTAAACCAGCCTGTAAGTTTTATCCTCACATTTTTCCAGCCCCATTTGGCGAAATCATTAATCATGCTTTCAGATTCACTATAGGAAGTAAGTTTCAGCGGCAGATCAAGCGGGATGCCGAATCTGTGCTGAGTCTTGTTCACCGCGCCGACAATCTCTACGGCAATGGGTACGCCGTTTTCCGCGCGCGCGCCCAAAGACGGATACTTGCTTATAAGCCATGAACGGTATTCTTTCGCCATACCCACATAACCGTCTTGAGCGCATGGCGTATAACGCAGGGTAATACTTTCGCCCGCAGGCAGATTTCTTTCGTACAGGTATACCGACCTGTCGGAACGGCCGGAAATGTCCATTTTAGCGCCATGAACTATGTTAAAGATGGGGTATACATTGTTCCATGAGCTGTTCCGGCCAGATACATCGGCGCGCACTCCTGCATAAGAAGCGCCTTCTTCAATGACACATAACATGGCGTTCCCGTTTTTCTGTATGCCAAAAGCGGGGAAAAGCGCTTTGTTGTCATTTATTATCGCGTCTCGCGGCGTCGCTTCATCCCAGCCGTACACGTCGTTGTTATACGCTAATTGATTCTGCTTTTTATTGTTAAAGTATATAAGCGCCCCGCTGCCGTCGGGAACAAGCAGGTATCCTTCGTCATCGACTCCCCCAGCCCCCATATACGGCAGGAGGCTTAATTGTGTTATGGGATACGCCTGCCGGTACGCTATTCTGTCAAAAGGCACATTAAGCACCAGTGATTTTCCGTCAAGCGTATAACGCAGCGTTATGTTAAACGCGGGTTTGTCCGCGCCTTCCGGAATCGAATAGAGGGAAGAGTCTTCAGAATAGTCATCGTAGGTGTAACCGGCCTGAGCGAACAGTTCTTCCATCGTTTCTTTCATATATTCCTGGGTAGTATCGCGCAGTATATACATTTTTGTCCGGCTGAGATCGGGATAATTGGATAAAAGTTTGCCCTTATCATCGCTTGAGCGCAGATTGTTAATGTCGTAGAGACGGTAACTTGCTTCAACCTTACGACGGTCGTCAAGTTCCATACTTTCCAAAAATTCTTTCATTCTTTGTTCGGGCGCCGCCGGAGGAATTAAAAAACTACGGGCAATGTCGCCGATTGAATAACGAACTTCAAGCATATTATCCGACAGGGAATAATCGTAAACACCTAACGCCACGCTGTTAAAGCTTGAATACAAAGTCATGCCAACGCCGGCGGCATCGGCGTATTCCAGCGAAAACTGGGCGCCCAAAAAATCTTTTGTTACCTCGTCGGCCAGCGTATCGTTTTCGGCGCCTTTCGGATTGGAACGCCATTGTACGCCGCTTGCCTTGTCCGTAAGAATTATTTCCGTGGTTTGCGGCAAGAAACGCAGATGTAAATATTCATTTTCAAGAACAAGCTCTTCCGTGCTGCCTTCGTTTTCAAAAAGAGTAACAGTTCTGGCTCTAAGGGATTGTTTATTACACGAACCAAGTATAAGGAGAATAAAAATCAAAGCAATTAAACTAAAGCGCTTTTTCACCGTTCCTCCTAAAGTACCCTGAAAAGTATTTCCTTATACAAGGATATAAAGTATGCGACAGCGTCGCTGACAAGACTGAAGAAAATTACAAAAATAAAAACCATTATGCCCATTCCAACTATGGTAAGCAAACTGGAACCAATAGTTTTCGCCAATGAATAATCGTGAACCATCATCATCGCGGCAAGGATCAGTAAACCTGTCCATACGATGGAAAAGCCCGCAAGCACCTTATAAACCGCGCCTTCATCAAAAGTTATTATTTGGCTTAACACTATCATAATCGCATTGATGATTACATACGGCGTAAACGCATAACAAACGGACATATAAATCTCAAACATTCGTCCCTTGCCGTCCATAAGCGTCGTAAGACTCCAGTTTGCGACAGTCCATAACCCGACAGGCAATAAAATTCGCAGAGCGACAATAACAGAGTTAAAGTATTCCATGTTTATTGAAACAAACTGGAAATTGGTTAATGTAAGGCGAAGAACTTCTACTACGACGGCAAGAGCGATTATAATATTTGCCGCGCTTATGGAACCGCGCTTTTCATGAGTTAAATCCCAAAAACCGTCAAGCGGATGTGTACACACATAAAGTGAATATTTAAGCGTCTTTCCCAAGTGCTTCCACCATTCTTTATCGTTAAGGTATTTCATGCTTCCTTAATCTCCTTGATGGTTTTAATTGAGATTCTGATAACAGGCGGCAGAAAAACCACTATTCCTAAAATTAAAAGCATCCACCAGAGGTTTTCTTCCATCCATTGTTTACGGTACAGCTGGAAAGCTTTTCCGTAACCTTCGCGGTAATGTTTTAACTTATAGTACTTCATGGCTTTTTGAAATTCTTTCTGCCTAAGCGCCGCCCGGCCAATTCCAATGTAAGCCAAATCATAATTTCCGTTTAATTTTAAAACTTCTTCCCAAACTACCGCCGAAGATTCATAACGGCCGGCTTTGTATTCATTTAACGCCTCGTTAATTAACGCTCCGTAAACGGTAAGATCAAAGCGGGTAAGAGTGGCGGCTCTTGAATCAAGCGCATATAAAGAGTATCCCATTTTTTCAAGTGCAATCGGCTGGAGAAATGAACCTTTGCGGTTGCCGACTCCGCCAAAAGCGTATAACAGATTTCCCTGGAAATCATACATAAAAATACGCCCGCGCGCCCTGTCAAAACAGGCGTAAGAATCGTTATCAAAAGCCACTACGTCTATAAAGCGTGAACGTCCTGATATGCCCCCCGCGTTACCTACGGCCAAATCTCCTACAGGATCTTCATAACCGTTACGAATTAAAATATCCTGCCCCATCGCGTTAAGCCGCCTGACAGGATCCGTCTGTCCCATGGAATTGGTAACATAAATAAATCCGTCCCTGTCCAGGGTGACATTGCTGTACTCTGTCGGGATAAAAAGATCCATGCGTTCTTTTTGCGCCTGAGTGGAAATAAGCTTCCATAAATAATCAATCGGATTAACCGTTACTTTATTCGCGCCCATATAACCGGAAAATTCCCACCGGCTGTCAAACTCCATAAGTCCCTTGTTAATGTTACGCGCCTGAATAAAAACGCGATTTGCAAAATCAACGACCAGCTTTACAGGAAGAAACTCCGTAAGCTCCCCAAGGCTTTCATCTTCAGGTTTCTCAATTGCATAAATATATTTCCAGTTATTATCAAGTATAAGCACGCGTTTATTATTTGTGTCCGTAATATAAAGATTACCGTCCCTGTTTTCAAAAATATCCATAGGATAATTAAACGGCGATTCAATTCCGTTAATAATTACTGAAGAAACATTCGCTTTAACGGTATGTTTGCCTTCTTCATCAACATCGATTCTTAGTATCCGGTTATTGCCGGAGTCGCAGACATAAATGCGGTTATTCCGGATAAATAACCCCTGAGGATCCCTGAAATGACCTACTCCCAAATCAGTTCCAAGGATATATTCGCTAACACGGTACGCGTCAGGCGAAGAAACCTGCTCAAGCCAATAATCATAATTGTAAGTGTAGTTGGTAGGATCGGCGTTAAGCGAAAGTACGGAGATAAATAACATAATGGAGAGGAGGAAGAGAGGGAATGAGCAATGAGCAATGAGCAATGAGGAATTAGGGGAACATTGCTTATGTTTAAAAATTAAATTAAATTTTTTCATTTTCATTCCTTTATTCCCGAGCTTGCCATTGTTTGTAAAACATTGCTTTGGGCAAATATAAACATTACTAACGGAATAATCATAACAAAGAGCGTTACTGCGGCTCCTACGCCGGCGCGGGCAATACCGCCTGTGATAATTTGACCAAGCGCGTATGGCAGCGTTTTTAATTGTTCCGAATAAATAAAGTTGGACGCTCTTGCGTTCCAAAGGTTTTGAACCGAGAAAATCATTACGGTAAGCCACGCCGGTTTAATCATCGGCAGAACTATATATATAAAAATACGAAACTCCTTTGCGCCGTCTACCTTTGCCGCTTCCAGCAGCGTATCCGGTATGGTGTCAATAAATTGCTTTAACAGGAAGAATCCCATAGGCATCGCAAACGCGGGAACAATTACGGAAAGATAAGTGTCTACCCAGCCAAGACGCGCCATAACAAGGTAGTTGGGAATTGCCGTTACATAGCCGGAGAACATAAGGGTAATAATTACTCCATGAAAGAAAATTTTTGAACCGGGGAATTTGTATTTTGAAACAACAAACGCGCCCATAGAGGCTATAATAATTAAGCCGATAGTCCCGACAACCGTAATAAATACCGTATTAAAAATGTAACGTGAAAATGTAACCCAGGATTTACTCATAAGAATAAACATATCCTGGAAATTATTTAATGTAGGACGTTTGACAAAAAGAGTGGGCGGAAACCGGAAGATTTCATTTAACGGCTTAAACGCGTTATTAATCGCAAAAACAAGCGGATATGCAAAGAAAAGCCCAAAAAGAGTGAGGATTACAATAATAAACGCGTCGCCTCCGAATGAACGGTTAAGTCTTCTGCCGCCGACTAATTTTTTAGGCTTTTTTATCATATCAGGTTCCTACCCGTTTAAGCATTTTTTGAATAATCGTATTAATTACAATCATTGTAAAAAACAGTATTGTAGCAATGGCGGAAGCGTAACCCATTTCAAAACGCACCGAACCGTAATCAACAAGATGGTTGACAACGGTATGTACGGCATAATCCGTACTTGGAGAGCCGGCAAGCGCGACAGTAACATCCGCAACCCCAAACGATTGCGTAATAGCCATGACCGCGCCGAACATCAACATTCCCTTCATGTTAGGCAAAGTAATGTACCACAGTTCCTGCCAGCGGTTGGAAATTCCGTCTACAAGACCGGCTTCGTAAAGAGTAGGATCAATAGTGGAAAGACCGGCAAGGAACGCAAGGAAGCCCGCGCCCAAACTCATCCACAGGATAACTATAAGCATTACAGGCATCATATATCTGGGATCTGTCAGCCAAAATATCGGCTGGTCAAGAATACCCAGGTTCATTAAAATACCGTTTATGTAACCGTAAGCGTCGCCTGAAAATATCAGTGTCCAGATCATGTAAACAGCCCCGGAAATTGAAGGCGCGTAGAAAATTAAAGTTACAAAAGCGCGGATATATCGCGGCAGTTCGTTAATAAACCACGCAAACAGGAAAGCGGCAATGTAACCGATTGGCCCCGTTATTGCAGCCATAATAAACGTGTTCTTAAGCGAAATTAAAAACACATCGTCACCTAACAACAGATTGATATAATTACGCAGTCCGATAAATTTAGGCGGTTCAAGAATGTTATAATACGTAAAACTGAAAAATATAGATATTACAACGGGAGCGACAAAGAAAAGAAGGAAAACAATCGCATAAGGAGCCAGGAAAATATAACAGACTTTATGTTTGTACATTTCTTTTATGCGGTTCCTATTCTTCTCTTCTTGTTTTTCAAAATATCTTGAAAGATTCATTCTTCCCCCTATTCCAAACCAAATTCTTTTCGTTTTTTAATCAACTCATCGTTAATCGTAAGCGTATAATCCAACAGGGTCTCCCGCGTATCCTGTCCCTCATTTAAAATTTTACGCACCGCATTTGTAATATGGCGGCTTATAAAGTATCCGCCGGGAACTTCCGGCACGCCCACCGTCCACTTGCGCTGTTCGTCAAGAACCGCCATTTGTTCCGAACCCCAGGAAAGACGCCTGAATGCGGCATAATTCGCCGTGGGATAACGCGCCGCCGCCCCCATAATGCTTTCAAGTTCGCGCCCGTATCTAAGCTGAGTATCCGCGCTGATCCACCATTTCATAAATTGCCATGCCGCTTCTTTGTTTTTCGCATTTGAAAAAATCATGGAAGCGAGAGTTCCCGTTGAAACAGAGCGGTTTATCACTCCATTTCCCCTTGGCAGACCAGGCATTCGCGAGAAACCCCAAAGACCGCGTAGTTCCGGCGCGAATACTTCCAGGGTATTGAAGTTTGTATAATCCGCAAATGCGAGCGGCATTTCGCCGGTGCGGAAACGGTTAACAAAATCATAAACAACGGGCGTTTTATAGTGAGTGAAAAATTTTGTGTATACGTCAAAAGCTTCTATGGCTATTTCATCGCTCAAAAGAGTACGCGAATTATCCTCATTGTACATACGTCCGTCGCGCTGGAACAGGTGCGCAAGGAAGTTTGAAAAGTCGATATTGGCCTGAATGCTAGTCGCGACGGAAGGAACGCCTACATTCATATTGTTCTTTTGAATAACAGGCAGAATATTAATTAATTCATCCCATGTATCGGGGATTGGAAGTTTTAATTCTTCAAAAATATCCTTCCTGTAAAACATTACATGGAAATACTGAGTTTCCGGCAAACCGTATACGCCGCCCTGAAACGTAAACGGAACAATCACGCTTGGGCTTAAATCCTTTACCGCCTCGTCAAAATCCGGAAACTTAGAAATATCCACAGCCGCGCTGCGAATGGCGTAATTGACAGGATCGCCCTGAGGAACGGTAAGAGCCATGTCAGGCCCCGTACCCGCTACAACCGCGGGCATAACCGCGTCCGCGGCTACAAGTTTTACATTTACTTTTATCCCGGTCAGAGGAGTAAAAGTATCGTCTATCATTGATTTTAATATTGTACTTTGATCGCGCCCCGCAAGAATCCAAACATTGATAACATCAGCGGCTTTACGGTGAAAATCGCCAAGATTATTATAATCAACAAAGAACGACGCGAAGAAAGAGCGTATTTCATGCGAAGCCGCGACAAAGAAATTTTCTTTTATCTTCGGTAATTTTGCGTCAGACGCGCTGATCACAATGTAATCAATATCAAGCTGCGATTGGGAAAGAGCGAGCAAACTGTCGCCAAGAGAGCTTATATTTGTTTTAAAATTGACAAGCGTTCTTGGAATTTTGTCAGGCCGTCTTACAAAGAGTTCCAGCTGACGGGCAAGAGTCAGCGCAACAGCCGCCTGCGCGCTTCGCTCGCCGGAATAGTTTGTTAAATCATCCACCAGCTTAAACAGTATTTTGCTCTCAAGTTTCATCGCCTCTATAACTTCGGGATACACGACATCGACGCGGTAATCGCGGTAAATATCCGGCTCAGGCCCCGTCAATACAAGTATCTTGCGGTATATCGCGTTCAGGCGAAAAACGCTTTCTTCCATTATGTTAAGCATTTCGCCCATACCGCCCAGAGTCGCCTGGATACGAATGGTATTCAGACCCGCTTCCAGCGGAAAGTAAAAATATCCGTTTTTATCACCTAACGTGACAAGATTCCACTTATTACTATAAACAAAAGGCACGGCGGAAAGTTCCTGAACGGGAATTTCCCCGTTTATCATAACAGTACGGTTTGAAACATAACCGCGGTTATAATTTTGCCTGCCCTTAATTGAAATACGGTACATCCCGTTTTCCGGCGCTTCAAATTCCCACTCAATCCACTGACCCGCCACGCGCCAACTCTGACCGCCAATCATGTTAAGCCTTATCCTTGCCACGCTTGGAGGTTCTGTCGCTCCTGAGGAACGATCATAAATAGGATACAGGGAAGGATCGGATCTTCGCGTTGATCTTTCTCCCTGAATCCTCAATAAATAATTACCGCGGCTGTTTTTATATTTATCCAAATTTACGCCCGAAATAAAATCACGGTAATTCTGTGTCTTGACAGGAGCTTTTATTATAAGAGAACGGATCACTACAGGTTCATTTATGCCTGTAAGCCTGATGGTATTTGCGCCCTGCCGCAAATAGAAAGAATAAGGCTCCGCAAAATAACCCAACGAATCCCTGAACCATGCGCTTTCCCAGCGCGGCCTTTCAACCTGAGAAGAACGAATTTCGTTGCCCTGGTTATCAAAACGATTGCTTCCGCTGTCGCCCCAAACGCGCTGGAATGAAAGCCTGTCGGCGCCCAGAAAGGGAATCTCACCGTTAATTGAAAGAGCGCGTTCTATCGCGATGCCCCTTGACTCAACGGGGAAATATTCCATTTTAATAAAATAAAGTCCGGCCTGCTCAACATTGACCGTGTACTCAACATAACCTGTTTCTTCCGTACGCAGAACACGCGCCTCATTTTCAAAATTTTCAAGCGTAGAAACTCCCTGCGCGGAGGTCCATGCAAAAAGATTGACAGGAATGTCCTGCTGTCCGGCAGCCGCGTTAAAGAAGCGTTCCATGTAGCGGGAATATGTATTGGTTCTTCCGGTACTCGCGCCGCTAAGATCAAAGCCGGCATATTTTGCGGAAAAATCCTGTTCCTTCCTTGTGACGGCAAAAATGATCAGCGCCACAACGGCTATTATAACGGCGGCAACTATCAAAATTCTGACTTTAGAATTATTTTCATCCATTTTTATGACGGCCTTTATTCATAAAATTTATCTATGTTATTTAACACTATTAATCATAATATTGATAAGAACAGAACTGTCCGCCGAATTGGCCTGACCCGTCATTCGGTCAAAAAGACCGAATTTTTCCCCATTACCTCTTGTAGCTCCGTTGTCCCAATAAATCGGAACAAGCCCGTATTTTTTAGCGGTAACAAACACATGGGTTAAGTAATTTATTCTGCTTTGACGCGCCTGCGCTTCAACTGCTTTATCGTTTGGATACAGTTGTAATGCCGCGCCCGTTTCTCCGATAATTACCGGAATATTATTATCAATAAATTTTCCCTTAAAGGGGGCAAAATCATTTTCTACTCTTTGCTTATCGCTGTCTGTTCCCCATGTGGAACGTTTTCCGTCTATGCAAAATTCACTGGGCTCATAGTAATGGAAGGTAACGATCTGTCTGTTGGGGGCGCTGTCAGGCGGCAGCCAAAAATAATTGGCAACGGTGTGTTTAGCTACGGTACAATAACCCGGAATAACCAAGAAACGGGTGGCATTATTGGAGCCGGTGTCTCTTACAACTTTTGTAAAAAGCCGATTCCATTCGTTTACAATATCGTACTGCGGATTCTGCACGCTTTCACTGCCCCAGCCCCAGTTACCGTCATGTATCTCATTCATTGACTCAAAAATCAGCCAGTCGCCGTAATTTTTAAAATACGTCGCTATCTGTTTCCACATGCGTACAAATTTAAATGTTACCTCTTTGTAACCATCCCCGCTTGCCCTTGCCTTGTTTACAGAAAGCCAGCCGTTGTCTCTTCCTCCGTCTACGGTTGAGCCGTCGTGGTGCAGGTTGATGATCGCCTTAAGACCGGCCTTATGCGCCATCGCAACAACTTCGGCAACACGTTCCATGTATTTTTCATTAATATGATAATCCGGCGCGGGACCAATATAGCCAATCCATGTTACAGGTATGCGAACCAAATTAAAACCGGCTTTTTTAACCCCGTCAAGCAGCGCCTGATTTATTTTGGGGTTTCCCCAGCCGGTTTCACTTGCGCGCCCGCTTACATAGGCATCCAAAGTATTCCCTATATTCCAGCCGACAAGCAGCCCTTCATCACGAAAGTAATCGAAGGCTGTTTTATCAGACATCGGTTCAAGAGCATAATCATTTTTCGTATCGGGAACTTTTGGCTTATATGAAAGGTCAACTACTTCTTTTATTTGCGAAACAGAAGCCGAATGGCAGAATGCCAGCAGAACAGGGAACAATAAGCATAGCAAAAATTTTTTCATTATTCACAGCCTTCCATAAAAGCTCTTAAAACCTAACACAACACTTACGGCGGTTTACGTGGTCAGACCCGTAAACCGCCGCGATAAGCGACATTTAAAGCGCTGCTTTACAGTGCTATGTCGCTTATCGCGCTAGTATTTGCCGTTTTAATAACAGATACTAGTTTTTAGTAAATACAAATTCACTGAAAGTTATAGTAAACGCTTTTTGTACACCGGAACCTTTTGAGCCCTTTTTACCGGCGCCTTGCGTTTCCATTCCAATCAAGTTTGCTTCAGGTTTTGCGGTTGTCGCGCTTTTAGTTGCGACAAGCGTTATTTCCGCGGTGAATGGCACGCCCGCTTTAAGCTTTGAGCCGGGAACTATTACTTGCGGGGTAAGTTCGGTATGATAATTTGCCGCAGGAGTATGATCTACCAGATAAATCCTCATTTCAGCTTCCATATCGCGGCTTGCGGTGCAAGTGAATCTTAATGTATAAGTATCTCCCTTACTGATCTTGTTTCCGTTAAATACGCGAGGATCATTAAAATAGATCATATAGCCGTCTGCATATTCAAAATTGTCAACAACATTCCATACAACGTCGGTTAATGAGCCGCCGACCGGCTTTGCCAACTTCGCCTCAGCCGCCGCCGCGTCTCTTGCCGCTTTTTCATTGGCCTTTATTTCGGCTGCAGTCAGCGCCGGAACACCGCCGGTATAAAGTTTGAAATCCCACAATTTAAATTCAAATGCTCCGGGGCTGCCGTTGCGGGTAGTCTGGAATTCAATAAACTGGGCCAGTTGCGTATTAACCTTCGCTCCTATTGCTTTCCCCCATGAAGGCTGCATAAGGTACTCTATCGGCACAACGACTTTTATAGGCTGGCCTTTTACCGTATCAAATCTATATTCATAATAAGCATAATCTTTTACGTCTGAGGTGGTGATTTTCACTGCATATGCGTCCCCGTCGCCAATAATCATAAACGAAAGGCCGGTACATGTTTTGAGTTTTTCCAGTGTCGCCGGATCGGGGTTTAGTTTAACATTGACAAAACCATACTCGTATTTGTTGGTTATGTTGCCTCTAAAACTGTAGGCCGGCATACCTTTTTCCTTGCCTTCGGTCATGGTAATGGTGGACGAGCCTCCATTATCCTCATCGCCGTTGACTGTCCATGTCCATTTAAGCGTTTTTGAATCATAAACGGTGATTTTTGCCCATGCAAATGAACTAACCAGCGTCATAAGCGCCATGCAGAGAATCAAAGATGTCACTTTTTTGTTTTTCATAAAAAACCTCCATAAAAAATAAATTTAATATTAGAATTGAGTTTAAAATCTTGTATACGGCAATAAATTACCGTTTATCCCAAGATCAATTCTATTATAACAATAATACCCTTATTATCCGCTACCGTCAATAAATATCTATAATAAAGCATGAAATCATGGAACTAACCAATTATTTTTTTTGAATAGCAAGATCATCCGGTAATTCATTACAGCGTATTCCAGATTTTGCTAACTCCTGCGTAATTGCCGCTTCCCTGATACGGGCATGAGCAACAATAGCAAATATTGGCTTGAAGGGAAGGCTCGCCTTCCCTTCCACAATATATTCTATTCCTGTTTAAAAACAAATTCGGTAAAGTTTAATGTTACAGCCTTTTGTTTACCGGAATTTGCGACGCCTTTTTTGCCCTCGCCTTTTGTTAAGAACACCAACGCATTGGCGCTGCCGGAGGTACCGGTCGCCTCCGCCGTCGTCTTGAAGCTTATTGTTGCGGAAACTACTTCACCTGCCTTGGATTTTCTAATCTCCGCCATGCCGTCATCACCAACCCATGAAAGAGCTCTCCAGTAACTTGCCGCCGGAGTGGTATCAACCAAACCAATCAGTATAACGTCTTCCAGATCGCGGCTTGTTGTGTAAGTTATTTTTAAGGTATAGCTCTCGCCGGGGACAATTTTATGTCCGTTGAACAAACGTCTATCGGAAAGTACTCCCTGATAACCGTCGCCATATTGGAAATTGTCATTCAAGTTGAGAGAGAAAGCGCCAAGATCGCCGCCAATTCCCTTAGCCGCCGCAGGAGCCGCAGCCGCTTTTGGTTTTGATCTATTAACATCTTTTTCCTGGGGAACGCCGCCGGTGTACAGCCTTACATCCCAAAGTTTAAATTCAAATGGACCGGGGCTGCCGTTGCGGGTAGTCTGGAATTCAATAAATTGGGCATTGGCAAGATTGACAGATGTCCCTACTGTTTTCCCCCAGGAAGGCTGCATAAGATATTCTATCGGCACTATAACCGTTACAGGTTGACCTTCTATCGTATCAAAAGCATACTCGTAATACGCATAATCCGTAATATCAGACGTTGTAATTTTTACCGCATAACGGTCGCCGTCGCCCAAAATCCTGAATGAAAAAGCGGAAATGGTTTTAAGTATGTCCAGGGTTTTTGGATCGGGGTACAATTTAACATTAACAAAACCATACTCGTACTTGTTGGTTATGGCGCCTTTAAAAGTGTAGGCGGGCATACCCTCCTGAGTGCCTTCGGTCATGGTAATAGTGGATGTTCCGCCATTATCCTTGTCGCCGTTGACTACCCAGTCCCAGGCTGTTGCCGCAGAATCATAAGTAATAATCTTGCCGGTAGAAGCACAGGCGAAGATTACAGCGCAAATAGCAACAAAAAGAGCCAAAAGACACAACATTTTTGTGTTTTTCATAAAAAACCTCCATTAAAGAATTAATTTAATATAATAATTGCGCATAAAATTTTGTATGCGGCAATAAATTACCGCTTTTCTCATGATCAATTCTATTATGACAATGATACCCTTATTATCCGCTGCCGTCAATAAATATCTATAATAAAGCATGAAATCCCGAAACTAGCAAATAATTTTTTCTATAAAACCGGGATATGTAACCGCCGCGCATTCGGCAGTAGTTATTTCCACGGGAACAGGGCTGCCGAGAGCGGCGGCGGCAAAAGACATAACAATACGATGGTCGCCGCGGCCGTCAATAACAGGGGTTTTCATGACAGACAATGCGCCTTTTCCATGAATGACAAGACCGTCCGGTAACTCGGTACAGTGTATTCCAAGTTTTGCCAACTCCTGCATCATTACGGTAATACGATCAGTTTCCTTGATACGGGCATGAGCAACATTGACAAGCCTGGTGTCTCCGTCCGCAAAAGCGGCTGTAACCGCCGCCGCCGGGAGCAAATCAGGTGTTTTGTTAAGATCAAAGGTTCCGCCGCGAAGAGAGCCGCTGCGGGAGACTGTAATGGACTGACCGTTTTCGCCATTATCAGTATATTGAACATCACAGCCCATTTTACTCAGCATTTCAAAGAAGAATTTGTCTCCCTGAGTGTCCTGCGGATCAAGACCGAGCAATGTTACAGGGCCTCCGGTAATCGCGGCGGCGGCGGCAGGGAATGCGGCGGATGAAAAATCTCCCGGTACCGATGAAGAAAACGCTTTCCAACAGGAACCGCCGGGAATGGAAAAAAATGAAAAATCCGGCGAAGTACTGTATGGAATACCGTGGGCTTTTAAATAGGAAAGAGTCATCTTAATATACGGTTTTTCGTTAAGAAGGGGGACTTCAATTTCGGTCACTGTGCCGGCGGGAGCCAACGGCGCCGCGATTAAAAGCGCCGACAGGTATTGGCTTGTAGGGCACGGAAGGCTCGCCTTCCCGCCTTTCCACGGACCGCTAATCATTATTGGGGCGCACCCATTATTACTTTTCGAATTAACGCCAAGGCCGGCCAATGCGTCAAGAAGCGGGGCTGCGCTGCGTTTTTTAATCTGTTCATCGCCTGTAAATTCAATCGGTTGATGTTGAAGGCCGGCGACGGCAAGCGCAAGGTAAAGAGTAGTCCCTGAATTGCCCACATCGATTACGGTGCGCGGATCTACCCCTTTTTTAAAACCGTTATTACCCCGTATTTTCCAACTTGTTATTTCATCTCCGTTACGCTGTTCCGCTATTTCCGCGCCGAAAGCCTTGCAGGCGCAAAGGCAGGAGCGGGTATCCAATGAATCAAGCGGGTACTTTATTACTGATTCGCCGTCCGCAAGAGATGCAATCAGTAATTGCCTGATGGTGTGGGATTTAGAGGCTGGAATTTTAAAAGTGCCGGTAAATCGGCGCGGAGTTACGCGAACATTCATCAGTTGTCTTACACTCTTTTAATTATTCTTTCTATCCTGTTTATCAACTCATCTTTTTTAGCCGGTTTTATAATGTAATCAACCGATCCCATTTCACGCGCTTTTGCCTGATCCTGCGGATTTTCAGATGTT
>Ga0268262_10001300_pt1 | contig 31316 bp, 31 predicted proteins | sample TergutNc150P3_FD_190354 | JGI IMG/M metagenome (GOLD analysis project Ga0268262, IMG submission 190354) | Nasutitermes corniger P3 segment gut microbial community from laboratory colony in Florida, USA - Nc150 P3 (SPAdes) (version 2) | ecosystem: Host-associated > Arthropoda: Insects >... | reverse complement strand
TTAAACGCAATTAAAAATGGAGGTTCAATATGAGAACAAACATCTTAAAACTCGCACTCACGGCAACTTTAATGCTTGCCTTTGCATTCACATTTTCTTGCTCATCTAGCGATGACAACTCCAGTGGCAAAAGTTCGGCGGAAGCTGTCAGTTCGTCTTCTTCTGCGGAGAATAGCAGTTCATCGGTAGCTACCGTTTCGTCTTCTTCTGCGAAGAGTAGCAGTTCATCGGTGGCTACTGTTTCATCTTCCTCTGCTAAGAATAGCAGTTCATCGGTAGCTACCGTTTCGTCTTCTTCTGCTAAGAATAGCAGTTCATCTGTGGCTACTGTTTCATCGTCTTCTGCTAAGAATAGCAGTAGTTCTGTTGAGCCAGTAGAGGCATCAATTCTTGACTGCCCCATTGAAGACCTTGAAAAGGAAGGCAAATATCCTCTTCCAGAGTTTGATCCTCCAAATCCTGGGCCTGACATTGGTGGGTGGTGTGCCCCCTCTGCGTTAAAAATATCGGCAGAAGAATTGTCGTTTAGTGCACAAGGAGGAGTTAGGTGCGTAACTGCAAGTCGTCTTATGAGCGTGAATGCGTTTGGAGAAAACGGGAGTTTGGGCTGTAGAGAAGAAAGAAGAGAGTCTAAATTTTATAAAAGGGTATGCCCTTGGTTTACTCTAACAGCAGTGGATGTTTTGTCAGAAGAAGGTCGTCCTACGTTGCATATTTCTGTAAATAAAAATGAGACAGGAAAGGAAAGGGAGACACGTGTGGGTATATCACTGGGGAATTGCTCCGGTAACATTAAAATAACCCAATCTCCAAAATAGTTCGTATTTGGGGCGTATTCAATACGCCCCTACGGATTTATATGTTTTTTTTGGTAAAATTTCGCCTAAACGTTTTTTACCCCACAAAACAGGATTATCGCAGATATATTCCGCGATTTTCGTGTATTCTGTTTCGTTGCGGATAATATGTTCCCAATAATTGCGTTGCCATAATTTCCCCAAAACGCATTTATTTTCATTTGATATTTCCAAACATCTTGCAAAAACCAATGATTTATACGCCCCAACAATACGCCCAATTGTCGTATTCGTATCGGTCACCCGAATATTTATTATCCCGTGAATATGGTCTGGCATAATTTGGAAAACGTCAAATTTGTTCTCCAAATATCGTTCCTGTAATTTTCCCCATTCATCATACGCGATATAGCCATATTCATTCAAAATCATTTTCTCATTAACAATTTCCCCAAAATAATTCACACGGTCTTTGCAACAAATCGTAACAAAATACGCCCCAGCGTTCGCATAATCATAATCACGCAAACGAATAGACCGCCTATGGTGCAAATCACGGTTATATTTCACAACACAAATATATAAAACCGTGTCGCCCCAAATGCGTTTGTGTACGTAGGGGCGACCCTCGCGGTCGCCCTTGTATGTGATTGTCGGTTTGCCCTTGTATGTGATTGTCGGTTTGCCTTGTATGTGGTTGTCGTGCGTTTATATGCGGTTGTATGTGTTTTCAAATGGTGCAAATATAAATGCAAATCATTTCACATTTAGGGCGACCGCGAGGGTCGCCCTTACACCCTTGCGTTGCCACATATCTAGTGTCACCCACCCATTCTGGCACAATTTTTGCACGTACAAAATTAACCAACCACTCTAGAGCGAGGTTTTTATGAATATATCAAGTGATTATAGCGTCACAGGCAATAACTATGAGGTGAGAAAAGTATCTTCTGCCGATTCCAAGCCCTTTTCTATACCAAATGACGAACCGCCGCCAATTGAAAGAGAAAATTTTCTTCAAAAATATGTAAAAGGAGAAGATGAAGAAGATGAGAAAGAAGAAGACGGGAGACTCCTAGATTATTTTCTGAAAGCATTAAAACACGAAGAAGAAGAATTAGTCGCGGAAGGCAATTCGTATATGGGTGATGAAGAAAGAGCGAAATTTTTGATGGGTCATTGCCCAGAATTGTTCGCAGGATTGACGGACTAGTTATTCACGCCGCAATTTTTCTTTCCAAAACGCTCAAACTCTCCCTCAATCTTTCCTTTTCAATTTCAACTCTTGGCGGAATACTTGCGAGATTTTCGCCAGGGAAAGGCGTTGTGCTTGCCACTTCCAAACAATAATCCATGCCTTCGGCAAAATTTTTTGCGGCTGTTTTTAGCCAAGTGGCGAGATCTTTATCGCCGTTGAATTTTTCAACTTGCAAGGCAAACCAATAGCCGTACATCTCAACTTCTTTTGCGAACATGTGCGGGCGTTCTGGTGGAGTTAAATCTGCTACGCGACCGTAAATGTGGTCTATCATTTCTTGCATATCGTAACTTCGGTTGAACCAAGCGATGTTGGGACCTGGGCAAATGGCTTGCGGGGCCTCTTCTGTTTTTTCTGCACCAAAGAAAATCAAACCGCTGTTGCCAAGATGGTCGCATATACACTGCTTTGCATAAACATCTTTTCGCAATTTTTCTTTTTGCTCTTCGCTTGCATCGCTTTCTTCAATTTGCTTTAATTTGCGTTCTTGATAAAAGCGGCTCGCTTTGCAAACTGGGGCTTCGCTGAACTCCGTGTTGTTCTGCAAAAATCCTTTTACGCAAGGGCTGCCGGGTTTTCCAGCTGCTATTTGTTTTTGCTGATATTTTTCGGAACCAGAACCGCGCAAGTTGTTAAAATATATGTCTAGCGGTGAAGCATCGCTCATATACAAATCTTGTGGCGTGGATTTTTCCAGTTGCTCTCTTGTTTCTTTATCAACAGGGCTAACCTCTGGCACAAGCAAAAATGGGCTTCCCCAGCCGGTGCCGTCCATGCCGTAATATTCTCTCATTCTCAAATCTTCGGCGTAATTCCCTATGCCGCCTTGAACGGTGATTCTCGGTGGAGGGGTTTCTTTTACCGCCTCGGCGTTCCAGCCTTTGGATTTGTAAAAATTCACAACGGTTTCCCTGAACTGGTGCAAAAGACTGCGCTGCGAGCGAATTTCTTTTAATATGGTTGGAAGCAACATTCCCTGGCTTGGAAAAGCGTGACCGCCGCAGTTAAGCCCAGATTCAATTCTGTATTCGCTCACTTCCAAACCTTTGCGCGCCAAAAATTTTCCCTGAATAAGAGCAGAGCGAAAATCCGATGCCTTGATTATAATTCTTTTTCCTATTTCACCTGTGGCACTTCTGTAAAATTCTTTGAACTGCGCCATATAGTTGTAAAGGCTTTGATTTATGCCCGCGCTAAAAACAATGGCGGAATTTTTCAGAGAAGATTTTGCATAACCTTTCAATGCGGTTTTTGCATCTGTGAATTCATCGCTAAAAGGTTCCTTTCCATTTGGATTTGGAGGCAAGCGGTCTAGCTTAACCATTATGTTCACATCTATGGAACCTTCTTCCATGCTGTGGTTCAAAGTTGTCTCTATTTCCTCTCTCTCTTTTGACGGAGAATCTTTCATACCCATTAGCTTTAGGTAAAGACTCCTCAAATGATGCCCTGTGGGTAGCATTTCAAAATACTTGGCTTTTTCGTTCTTAACAAAGAAAGGCTGTTTTTTTATGGATTCAAAGCGAATCTTTACAACTTCTGCCAGCGTATCTAAATATGCGGTTATTCTTTTTGCCCTGCCATCTGGCTCCTTTGGAGGAATAGGCTCATATTTCAACTTATATTCTTCGGCATAAATTTTGCGAAATCTCTCCAACAGAAAATCGTCCACCAAAGATACAACGGAAGATATTCCAAACGGAGCCACCCTAGCAGGTGTATCTGCCGTATAGGACGTGCCCATCACAGGAATATGAAAAGTGTGCAAGGTAGGAAACATGATATTAATATAGTAAGTAAAAAAATGGCTTTTTCATATCCCATGTCCCTAGTCCCTTGTCCCAGAGCACTTAAATATGAGTTAGTCAGCATTTACTAAATTTTCAAAATGCTAGATATTTTGCCAAAAAATCTAAACCTTTTCCAAGCCCAGCAAGCATTGAGCGAATATTTCAAAGACTGTATTTTAATAGGCGTTGACGAGGCGGGTCGGGGTCCATTGGCAGGTCCCGTGGTGGCTGGCGCAGCCGTTGTCGGGGCAGACCTCGTTGGGGCAGACCTACGTGCCTGCCCAACCCCAACAAACGCAATATCCATTTTAAACGATTCCAAAAAATTAACCGAAAAACAACGCGAACTAATTTTCGCAGAATTGCCGCATCATTGCAAATATCATTCCATAGGCGAGGCCTCGTCACAAGAGATAGACGACATTGGAATTCTAAACGCAACCTTCTTGGCTATGAGGCGTGCCCTTGCCCAAATAATTTCACAACTCAAAGAAAAAAATTTGCCCTATAAAATTTTGGTGGACGGAAATTTGCACATAAGGGAAATAGACAAAGATTTGCAAATTCCCATAGTGAAAGGAGATGGCAGAGTGGCTTGCATCGCGGCTGCTTCTATTTTTGCAAAAGTGCATAGGGATAGGTTAATGGTAAAATTTGCGGAGCAATTTCCAAACTATGGCTTTGAAAAACACAAAGGCTACGGCACAAAAGCACATATAGATGCCATACGAAAATTCGGACAATGCGAAATTCACAGGCGGAGTTTTAAAATTTAGACAATTTTCTACCTTCCCCTAAATGAAAACAAATTTTCACGAACAAGATTCTAAAATCATAGCCCCGACCTATGCAAAGGCAAATGTAGATTTCACGCACGGAAAGGGTGCTTTGCTTTTTGATAGCAAAGGAAAGGAATATTTGGATTTTGCAAGCGGAATATCTGTAAATGCGCTTGGGCACTCTCACCCTGCCATAAAAAAAGCCATAAGGGAGCAGAGCGAAAAGTTTTCGCACATATCAAACTTATTCCCAAACTTGCCGCAAATAAAACTCGCTCAAAAAATGCTCTCGCTGACAAAATTCGGCAAAGAAAATGGCAAAGCCTTTTTTTGCAACTCCGGCACAGAAGCAAACGAAGCCGCTATAAAATTCACTAGAAAATATTTTCATAGCAAAGGCGAAAAAGAGCGTTTTGAAATAATAACATTCAAAAATGGTTTTCACGGGCGTACTTATGGCGCACTTGCCGCAACAGGGCAAGAAAAACTAAAAGAGGGTTTTGGCCCAATGCCTGCCGGCTTTAAGTTCGTGGAATGGAACAATGCAGAGGAATTGCAAAAGGCAGCCTGCAATAACACAGCGGCAATAATGCTTGAGCCTGTGGTTGCGGAAGGTGGCGTTTTGATGCCTTCAAAAAAATTCATAGAGACGATAAACCAACTTAAAAAGCAAAGCGGTTGCCTAGTTATATCAGACGAAATTCAAATTGGGTTTGGGCGTTGCGGAGCAATTTCCTGCTCGGAGCTTTTTGGCATAAACGCAGATATTACCACTTGGGCAAAATCTTTGGGCGGCGGCTTGCCGCTTGGCATGGTGCTTATGAGCGCAAAAATTGCGCAGTGCCTAAAACCAGGCGACCACGGAACCACCTTTGGCGGAAACCCAATCGCTTGCGCAGCGGGTCTTGCTGTTTTGGAGATTATTTCAAAGCCTAAAACTCTTTCAAATGTGAAAGAACGTTCTTTGCAGTTGAAAAACGGATTGGAAGCTCTTGCAAAAAAACATTCTTGCCTTGGCGAGATTCGCGGCTGCGGTTTGCTGCTTGGCATTGAATGTAAAAAACCTGTGGCAGATGTAATTGCCGCTTGCAGGGAACAAGGCTTGCTCATTTTACGTGCTGGAACGGATGTTTTGCGGTTTTTGCCGCCGCTAATTGTGACAAAAGCCCAAGTAAATGAGGCTTTGAAGAAATTTGAGTTTGCTATATTTCACAAATAAATTTACACATAGGAGTATAGTTATGGCTCAAAAGGAATATTCTGTAGGCTATGCGTTATTTATAGCCTGTGCAGCCGCAATAGGCGGCTTTTTGTTCGGTTTTGATACTTCCGTGATAAACGGAACCCTAGATGCTCTGAGGTTCAAACTTGGCGCAAATGATGCGCAGCTTGGGCTTGCAGCCTCCATAGCGGTTTTGGGTGCGGCGTGCGGTGCTTTCTTTGCAGGTGCCTTGGCAGACAAATTTGGGCGCCGCAGGGTTATGATAACATCTAGCGTTCTCTTTTTAATAAGCGCGATAGGTTCTGGCAATCCATACTTTTTCACAACAGCGGGAACTGCGGCAAATATGATAGAATTCATTGTTTGGCGTGTGATTGGCGGAGTTGGCGTTGGAGCGGCGAGCATTATTGTTCCGGCTTATATCGCAGAAATTTCCCCCGCACCTTTGCGCGGCAGGCTTGCGACTATGCAGCAGTTCGCCATAGTGATAGGAATTTTTGCGGCACTGCTTTCCAACTATTTCTTAGGCGAAATTGCAGGCGGCGGAGCGGTGGTTATGGACGAGGCAACTCGTTTGGCCAGTGATGTAACAAAAATCGGTTCTTTTGAAACTTGGCAGTGGATGTTTTGGATAGAGTGCATCCCTGCGATTCTTTACGGCTTGCTCGTTCTGTTCATTCCCGAAAGCCCCCGTTATTTGGTGGCTCGCAAGCAACCCGAAAAAGCTGGCGAAATTTTGGGCAAAATTCTCTCGCCTAGCATTGTAGCGCAGAAAATAGAAGACATTAAAAAGAGTTTGCACTCCGAAGTGGCTCCAAAGTTCAGCGATTTGTTGGAAAAAGTTGCGGGCAAAACTCGTTTGGCTCCCATTGTCTGGGTTGGAATAGGTGTAGCGGCATTGCAGCAATTTGTTGGCATAAATGTAATTTTCTACTACGGCAATGTTCTATGGGAATCGGTTGGATTTACTCAGCAAGATGCGATGAAAACAAGCGTTCTCTCTTCTGTTGTTAATATAGCAAGCACCGTTATAGCAATAGCTTTGGTGGATAGGCTCGGCAGAAAACCCTTGCTTTTGGCAGGTTCTATTGGAATGTTCGTAACTCTTGGCATTATGGCGGCAATATTTGGCACAGCAGGTTTGGATTCTAACGGCAATCCAGAAATTGGCGGTGCCACTGCTTATGTTGCGGTGATTTCTGCAAATTTCTATGTGGTGTTTTTTGCATTTTCGTGGGGACCTGTGTGCTGGGTTTTGCTAGGCGAAATGTTCAACAACCGAATTCGCGGCGCAGCTCTTGCCCTTGGCGGATTATCGCAATGGATTTCCAACTTTGTAATATCAAGCTCATTCCCAATTTTGCTGGCAAAAATAGGCCTCGGCGGTGCTTATGGCATTTACAGCTTCTTTGCTTTTGTGAGCATATTCTTTGTTCTCAAAAAAGTTCAAGAAACCAAGGGAAAGGAATTGGAGGATATGTAGGGTATTTTATTTGAGCCTCTCTGCGAGGCTCGTGAATTTAATTTTCTACATTCTAAATATGGAAGCAATGTCTATTGGTAAAATAAAATCTCAATTTTCAGATGTTTTGAAAATTGTTAAGAAAGGCAAGCGCGTTGGTGTGCTATATGGCAGAGGTAAAAAACCCGTAGCTATGATAATACCTTTTGCCGAAGAAGATAATATGTCTTCTTACGAAATAGGAAAAAACTATTTTGGAAAATATGGTAGTGGAAACGGTAGTCTTTCTCAGAATTATAAGAAAATATTAAAACGGAATTAGTGAAAAAGGAATTATTATATATGAAATTAAACAAAAAGATATTCAAAGAATAATAGAATTATCTGTTAAATATTCCGATATTCCTATGGATTTTGCAGATGCTACTTTAGTTCTCGTAGCGGAACAAACCGGAATTCACAAAATAATTTCCATTGATTCGGATTTTGAAATATACAGATTACCTAGTAAAGAAAGAATTGAGAATATATTTAATCTCTAGAAAGTATTTTATACATTCTACAAATGCCAAAAATCAAAATATGCGGGTTGTTCAGAGAGCAGGATATTGAGTTTGCGAATGAGGCAATGCCAGATTTCATCGGTTTTGTTTTTGCAAAAAGCCACCGGCAAATCAATTCTGAAACAGCTGCTTTGTTTAAAAAGCGGTTGAATCCGCAAATAACGGCTGTTGGCGTGTTTGTGAATGCAGAAATTCCCTCTATAACCAAGCTGTATTATTCTGGCATAATAAATATTGCGCAACTTCACGGCAGCGAAAGCGAAGATTATATAAATACGCTGAAAAAAACTTGCGATGTGCCTGTGATAAAAGCTGTGAACATAGAAAGCGCAAAGCCTGCAAATGCAGACTACCTGCTTTTTGATAATGGCAAAGGAGGAACGGGCAAGGCTTTTGATTGGAATTTAATCCCTAAATGCGACAAGGAATTCTTTTTGGCTGGCGGCATAAATTTGAGCAATATCGGAGAAGCCGTAAAGCTGAACCCTTATGGCATAGATTTGAGCAGTGGGGTGGAAAATGAAAAAGGCGAAAAAGACAGGGAGAAAATCATCGAAGCCTGCCGGATTGTGAAGGGTTAAATTATTTCTATCTTAAACCGCATGTGGATTATTGCACTTCTTTTCTCTGTTTTGGCGGCTTTTGCGCAAACTCCGTATTTGCCTAATGCCAAAATTGAAAAAGGAACCATGCCGCTTGTTATGGAACAGGCAGACTCACTAGCAGCAATGCGAAAAGCAGGGCATTTGTTTTTGCAAGGCAATGTTAAGTTCAGGCACGATTCCGTTACGTTTGGAACAGAACGCGCTCATTGGGACAGAAATTCCGATGCTGTGAATAGCGAAGGCGGTTTTAATTTTCACTACCCAAAAGGAAATATAAAGGCAGAAAGAGGAAATTATATGCGAAAAACCAGCACCGCCATTGCAGAAAACAATGCGGAATCACGTGATTCCGCTGGCAAGGGTGCTTTTTTCGGTGAAAAAATAATTTACAACCGAGGAACAGAATTTTTGGAAATTCCACTCCAGCCACTTGCCCATTATTATTTTATGGAAAAAGGAAAATTAGACACCCTTGCCATTCGCTCCAAAACAATGACTTATGACCAGAATAAGCAAATAGCCATTGCCGCAGATTCGGTTTATATAACTAGGCGCGAAGTTGTGATTACCGGAGATACAGGAGTCTATAACCAAAAGGATGGTTTTTTATCCCTTAAAGGAAACCCTATATGCCACATGAGCGATTATGTTGTTTCGGGCGATTCTATGTTTGTGAAACTGAATAACAACGAGGTGGAATCTGTTTTGGTGATTAAAAATGCGCACGGCACACAGCAAACCGTCTCTACAAGCAAAAAACCAGCTCAATTCTCGGAAGTTTTTGGAGATACTCTTTTTTTATCGGTGAAAAACAACAAAGCTCAAAGTTTGTATGTAAATGTAAATGCCAAAGGTTTATTTTATGAGATGGATTTGCCAAACTATGTGAACAAAATGAACGGCGACAGGATGGATATTTCCTTTGATTTAGGGCGAATGAAAATCGCAGAGGTAAACGGCAATGCAGAAAGCCTTGTGTTCAATATAACTCCGAGCAGAAAAGTAGATGGCAAAAACGAATCGACGGGAAAATCCATTCTCATTGCATTTGATTCAACCCAAGTGAGCAAAATCAAGGTAAAAGGAAACTTGGCTTCTGGCATTTATTACGATATGAGCAAAGGAAAAAAGAAAAACCCAACCGATTCTCTGCCCGAGGCAACAACTGAGGCAAGTGTTGACTAAAAATTTTAACTTGTGATTTTACTTATTATTCAACATAACGTGCAAAACCTTGGCTATTTTCTCGGCTGCAAAGTCGCTCAACTGGCGTACCTCATATTTCTTTTTTGCTGGATATTTAGACTCTTTGGGCAAAAATTCCGATATATCTGGCGTAGTATCGCAGCCTTTGGGACGCATCCAACTTGGGCGCTCATTGGTAAAACGGCCATCTGCCGTTAAGTATTGCGGACCTTTGGTTTTATCTGACATAGCTGGTAAAATAGAAATTTGCTACATTTCCTTTATGCAAAATCTAACAGCAAAGGAAAGATTAGCCATTCCTCCGCAAAAAATGCCGGAGCTGCCACCCGAAGTCCGCTCAAAAAATATGGACGAAGTGGCTACAGGCTATTCTGCTGAACAAGCGAAGAAAGAAGCCCTTAGATGTTTGAATTGCAAAAAGCCAGGCTGCATAGATGGGTGTCCTGTTCGCATAGATATACCAAAATTCATATCCCACATTGCAGACGGGGACTTTCAAAATGCCATAGACACAATTAAAGAAACATCGCTTTTGCCAGCCGTATGCGGCAGGGTTTGCCCACAGGAAAAGCAATGCCAAAAAAAATGCGTAGTTGGCATAAGTTTAAAAGACGTTGAAAAATCAGTTGCCATTGGAAGGTTGGAGCGTTTTGTAGCAGACTGGGAAAGGGAAAACGGCACGGTTAAAATTCCTGAAGTTAAACCCGAAACAGGAAAGAAGGTTGCGGTTATAGGCTCTGGCCCCGCAAGCCTTGTAGTTGCCGCAGATGTGCGCAGAGAAGGTCATTCGGTCACCATTTTTGAAGCCTTCCACAAACTGGGCGGAGTTATGCGCTATGGTATTCCAGAGTTCCGTTTGCCAAATTCCATTGTGGACAAAGAAATAGAAACGCTTAAAAAAATGGGTGTCCAGTTCAAAACAAATTTCGTAGTTGGCAAAACCCGCAAAATTTCAGATTTGCTCAAAAAAGATGGATATGATGCCACATTCATAGGCACAGGTGCAGGGCTTCCGCTTTTTATGGGAATTCAGGGCGAAGAATTGAACGGAGTTTTTTCTGCAAATGAGTTTTTGACAAGGGCAAATTTAATGCGTGCTTATGAGAGGGATTTTGCAGATACACCGCTTTGGGAAGGAAAGGAGGTTGCGGTGCTGGGTGGTGGCAATGTAGCTATGGATGCTGCCAGAGTATCTGTACGCTTGGGTGCGAAGGTTCGCATAATTTACCGCAGAACAGCTGCGGAAATGCCAGCAAGAGCAGAGGAAATTCACCACGCTATGGAAGAAGGGGTTGAGTTTTGCTACCTGCAAAATCCGAGCGAAATTTTAGGCGATGAAAAGGGTTTTGTACGCGCATTGAAAATTGAACGCTATAAACTCGGAGAACCTGATGAGAAAGGCAGGCCGCGCCCTGTGAAAATTGAAGGGGAATCCTTTGAGCTTCCTGTTGATACGGTTTTGGTTGCCATAGGGAATTCCTCCAACCCGCTCATAAGCCAAGGTATGCCCGAATTGAAGGTGAATAAAAGGGGAAATATTGAGCTTTTGAACCCTGAGACAAATGCCACTTATGTGGATGGGGTTTTTGCAGGTGGCGATATTGTGCTTGGAGCGGCAACGGTTATACTTGCCATGGGTGAAGGCAGGCGAGCCGCTAAGGGAATTTTACTATATTTAAACAAACAACCTAATTAGGGGACGCTTTATGAGAAAAATTCTTTTTGCGGCAGTTTTTGCCATTTTTGCCAGCACACAGGCTTTTGCCATTTTGGGCATAGGCGCACACTATATTATGAACACGGGTTCGCTAAAGGATGATCATGGCAAAATACAAATAAGCCCAACGTCAACTGACGATGTATATATAACAGTAAATCAAGAAGAAGCAAGCGGTTTGCAAGGCATAGGTTTTAAGGCTTGGATAGATTTTTTGCCTTTTGTAGATATAGAAGGCACTTTGAATGTGGCAGCAACCAAATATAAAACTTCCTTGACAATTCCTATAATGACAGATAAGGGATTAGACTCTACTACTATTTATTTGAACTATTCTCCAGAAGCTCCATATAATGTAATTCCGGGTGGTTCTGTTGATCCTCTATTCGGAGTTGTAAATGGCGATATATCTGTGATGTATCCATTTACGGATATACCTCTTATTCGCCCTTATATAGGCATAGGATTTAGTTATTTTGCCAGTATTCCAATAGCAAACTATTCTTTTGCTAAAAAAATGCTTGATAGCAATAATGGTCTTATAGACGCATTATTAGACCCAACAAATCCAGACAATTCAAACGCAACAGAGGAAATAAAAGCACGTTTGATTAGCACTTTGCAGAACGAAAGCTACACAACAGGCATGGGCGGTCATATAATTGCCGGATTCCGCATTAAGCCTCCTGTTATTCCACTTGCCGTTTATACAAACGGTAAATATTATTTTGGTGGCAACACAAACAAACAATTCTCCCAAGGTTTTGTGTTAGAAGTAGGCGGCGGGTTTGCCCTTTGATATAGCACTTATTTCTTCGCCAGAGAATTTTGCGGGCGAACACGAAATTATAGAACAGATGTTTGAGAGTGGCTTGAAAATGCTTTATGCGAGAAAGCCACAAATGCCAGAACCTTTGCTGGAGAGGTGGACAATAGGCTTTGATATAAAATGGCATAATAATATTTTTTCTTGGAAAGGTTCCGCCCACAGTTTTGAAGAATTGGAAAAATCAAGTACAGATATATGTTTTTTAAGCCCAATTTTTGATTCCATTTCCAAATTCGGATACAAAGCAAAATATAATAACCAAGAACTAAAAGAGGGAATAACCGCTTGGAGAGACTTTCAGAAAAAAGAAAACCGCTCGCAAAAATTATTTGCGCTTGGCGGTGTTGCCGCAGAAAACATTGCAGAGCTTGCAAGCCTTGGATTTGACGGTGCCGCTGTACTAGGCGCAGTATGGCACAGCCCAGACCCCGTGGAAGCGTTATTGGAAATAATTAATCGCTGTCGGGGTTGAATTGATTTTCTTCTGCTTTTTTGGCTAAATACTTTCCGTGTTTCAGGCAATAAAAGCAAACAAGAATTGAGCATATAAACGCCATAAGGCACGAAACAGGATATCCCAGCCCAAAACCAACAGGAGCGTTCATTATATGTTGAGGACTAATCCAGAATAAATAGAGGAATATCACAAAAGACAAAAACGCAAGAGGTATCAATAAAAAAATCACAGGCTTTTTCTTTGTTCTCATATAGCAAACCGAAATGGCAAGGCATATAACGGCTATGGTTTGGTTCGTTAAGCTAAAATAATTCCACAAAACAGAAAATCCATCGGTTATGTTGCTCCAAAATACAATCATAGCGCACACACCTAAAATAGGTATGCAAAGCAAAAAGCGGTCTTCAGAAGATTTTTGTTTTAAATGAAAAATATCAGAAATTAAAATTCTCAAAACACGAAGCGCGGCATCTGCGGTTGTGATTGCAAGTACTGCAACGCTAATAAGAATAATCTCCGATGCAAATTCGAAGTTTATCAAATTGTGAATTATCTCCGATAATATAAAAGCTCCATTGTTTTTTTGCGCAAGCTCAGGATAAAGGGAATAACCTATAACTCCAACCGCTGCCCATATCATTGCCAAAAAACCCTCTGCAACCATCATTCCGTAAAAAGTTTGCTTGCAATTTTTCTCATTTGCCTCTATGCCTGCTGTAATTGAATTTTGCGAACCGTGAAAACCGCTTATCATTCCACAGGCTATTGTGACAAACAGCATTGGCAAAATGGGATACTCAAGGGGATGCCGCGTAAAGTTGCCTAAAAAATCATGGACATCAAATTCTGGAATCGCAGACAAATGCCCAGATATAAAGAAAAGAACAAGCCCAACGGAAGCTATTAAAATAAGTCCAAAAATATTGCTCAATTTAGAAACAAAAGAACTTATGGGAAAAAATGTGCTGAATATATAGTAAGAGAAAATCAAACATATACAGAGGATAAAAGCCTTGTCTGAAGTTGTTTGGCTAAACACGTGATTTGTGTTGAGAATACCAGAGCTAACATTTGTAAAAGATGCGGCAAGGGCAAAAAGAGCTATTATCATAAACAGGGTTGAAAAAGCCGCAAAAGTTTTATTCAAAAATTTCTTTGAAATTTCCAAGTATGAGCTTGCACCGTTTCGCAGCGATATCATTCCAGAAAAGTAGTCGTGAACTGCACCGCCGAAAATATTTCCGATTGGAATAATCAAAAACACCACAGGACCAAATTTTGCACCTAGAATAACTCCCACCACCGGACCAACTCCTGCTATGTGCAGCAAATGAATAAGCATGCACTTCCAATGGGGCAACGCCTGCCTGTCTTCAAACAGAGCGGCATTTTTCACAGCTGGTGTTGGACGCTCAGGCTCTACTCCGAATAATTTTTCTACCATTCGCCCGTAAGTGAAATAACCTACTGCAAGAATCACAAGTCCTATTAAAAAAGTTATCATTGGGAGGTTTCCCTTAAATCAGTTTCATTTTGTTGAGCATTTCTTCTAATAACTTCCGCTCCACAGGCTTTACCAAATAACCATCGCAATTTTCATAAAAAGCTTTGGTTTTGCTTTCTGGTTCTTCCAGCGCAGTTATCATAATTATACGGCTTCGTTTACTCGGTGGAGGGGTTTGGTTTTGTTCCAACGCATGCATTTCTCGCAAAGTTTCATAACCATCTTTTTCAGGCATCATCATGTCAAGACAAACCAAATCAAAAGGCTCATCGTTTCTCAGAGCTTCTTCAAAAAGTTGAATTGCCGAGACTCCGCTCATAGCTATGGAACATTCGCCGTGATCCTTTAATATGGATTGCAATAACTTGCAATTGAATATATCGTCATCTACAATGAGTGTTTTCATATCAGGATTGCCCGCTTAGGTTATCTATGTAGTGAACCATGCTCAAAACGCCAACAGATAAAAATCCAACTGCGTAAAGAGCTAAAAATGGACCTATAAGAAAAACTCTCGCGTCTATGTATTCTAGCAAACCAAATACGCAGTAAATGCCGCAACATATTTCAAAAAAGGCAATTGCAGGAAATTTTTGCTTGAATTTTTTTATGCTAACTGCTCCACCCTGCTTTGGAGTTCTTATAAAGGAACTTTTTCTGCCAAAAACAGCCGATAGAACTGCGCAGGTATTATTAACGGCAATCCCCACCCCTAAGCTCATTAGCAAAGGAAGAGCGGCCATTCTTTTTCTCCAGCCAATGGAACCTGAAAATTTTTGAGCAATAAAATAAAGAGTAGAGGGAGCCACAGCTGCAAGGGCTATAACGGCAAATAAAGCAGAAAAAAGCCATATAGGCATATATCCAAATCTCGAATGTCCAAAAGCGAGCAAGGGAAATGCAGAGATGGCGGTGAATAACATCAAAGGGTGAATACTGTAATGCGTTGTGTGCAAAAGAGACTGAATTTTGATTTTAAAAGACTCTTTTGAGGAAAAAACTCTTGGCAAATCTTTTATGGCGGTTTGTATTGAACCCTTTGCCCAGCGGTATTGCTGGCTCTTGAAGGCGTTGATATCTGCCGGAAGTTCCGCAGGCACAATAACATCAAAAACAAATTTCATTTTCCAACCAGCGAGCTGGCTACGGTAAGATAAATCCATATCTTCGGTTAAGGTATCGCCTTCCCAGCCTCCGGCTTCGTCTATGGCTTTTCTGCGCCAAACACCTGCGGTGCCATTAAAATTCATAAACAAGCCACCCCAACTGCGGGCAGACTGCTCTATAACAAAATGACCGTCTATGCCTATGGACTGGGCAAGGGTCAAACCAGAGTCGCCCCTGTTCAAATGCCCCCAACGCCCTTGAACCAAGCCTATTTTCTTGTCCATAACCAAATATGGGATTGTGTGCATTAAAAAATTCTTTTCGGGAACAAAATCTGCATCAAAAATGGCTAAAAACTCTCCCTCACACTGCGCCATTCCCTCTTTTAACGCACCTGCTTTGTAATCTGTGCGATTTGTTCTGTGAATTAGAGTTATATGGTAGCCTTTTTCCTTCATTTCTGCGACTTTTTTGGTGGAAATTTCCAAACAGTCGTCTGTGGAATCGTCTAAAACTTGAATTTCGTGCAGATGTTTGGGATATTCCATTGCGCAAACGCTTTCTATAAGCCTTTCCACACAATTTCCCTCATTGAATACGGGCAATTGAGTGGTTACTTTTGGAAGATTGTTGAGATCTAGGTTCTTTAAGAAATTATCCAACCCATCTCTATCAGCTTTGCGGTTTGTTTTATAATTTTTTAAAAAGAGAAAAACGCTAAAATAGCAATTAAACCCATATAAAACAAGCCCTATTCCGGCAATAATATATAGGACAAATAATATATCTAAAAGAACGGTCACGATCATCGTTCTTCTAAATATAGAATATTTTTTCCGATTTGTCTAGGTGTAAACCGCATTTTTTTCACTTTACTGCCCCAGCAGACCCCAAAACATTCTTATTTTTTGCCGCATACATCTTTTTAAGCTCGTCTCTTGCTGGGCCAAGATATTTGCGTGGGTCAAATTCGTCTGGGTGTTCCCCGAATACCTTGCGTATAAGGGCTGTCATAGCTAAGCGTCCATCGGAGTCTATGTTTATTTTGCAAACCGCGCTTTTTGCGGCCTTGCGGAGCTGCTCTTCGGGTATGCCAACGGAATCTGGAATTTTGCCGCCAAATTGCTCAATAATCTTAACATATTCGTGCGGAACGCTAGAAGAACCGTGCAAAACAATGGGGAAACCGGGCAACATTTTTTCAACTCCCTCTAAAATATCAAAGCGAAGAGGAGGCGGAATCAGCAAACCATCTTGATTGCGGGTACACTGTTCGGGCTTGAATTTGCAACGTCCGTGGCTTGTGCCTATGGATATCGCAAGTGAGTCCACACCTGTTTTGCTTACGAAATCTTGCACTTCTTCGGGCTGGGTATAGTGGGAGTGTTCAGAAGAAACATCGTCTTCCACACCAGCTAGCACACCAAGCTCCCCTTCCACGGTCACGTCGTATTTATGGGCGTATTCAACAACTTGTCTGGTCAATTCAACGTTCTTTTCGTAAGGGTGGTGGCTTCCGTCTATCATAACAGAGCTAAAGCCGGTGTCCACGCAGTCTTTGCACAGTTCAAGGGTATCTCCGTGGTCAAGGTGCAAAACTATTGGAATGTCGCAACCAAGCTCGTGAGCATATTCCACTGCGCCTTTAGCCATATTCTTGAGCAAATTTTGGTTTGCGTATTTGCGCGCCCCGCTGGATACCTGCAAAATAACAGGGCTTCTTGTCTCAACGCAAGCTTGTATTATAGCCTGCATTTGTTCCATATTGTTGAAATTGTATGCTGGAACTGCATAGCCATTTTTGAAAGCGTCTGCGAACATAGCTTTGGTATTCACCAACCCAAGCTCTTTGTATGATGTTGCCATAGGGACCTCTTTTAAGTGTTTAAAGGAATATAGAAAATACTTTTCTATCTTTACCACGAGCGAAAAATGAAAATCTCACCTGAAAAAGTTATTGCCTATTTCCAGCCTATTCTCTCGGCAGATTCAAAAACTGTGTATTCTTACGAGATTTTAGGGCGGTATATAGATGATGAAGGAGCTATACACTCCTTAGGCCCGTTCTTTAACGATCCAAACACCACAAACGAAGAAGCATTAGAAGTGGATAGGCTTGTTAGACGATATGCCCTGAAAAAGTACTCCGAAGAAAATCGGAGCGAATATTTATTTATAAATATAAGACTAGCCTGGCTTATGCAATTTACAGATAGGCCAGATTTAATGCTCACTTTGAAATGGGCAGAGGAATTTGGCATAGCTCTCAAAAAATTGGTTATAGAGATTACAGAAGAAGAGTTCAATGCAAGCGATGCGTACATTCGTGCCATACTTCATTACAAAGCCGTTGGCTGCCGTATTGCTCTTGATGATTATGGAAAAAGCGCAAGTGATATTAAACGGCTGGCAGAAATAAAACCAGACATAATAAAAATCAATATGGACTATATCCACAGCAGCGAAAAGTCTTACCATTACCGCGAATATTTGCGCTCCCTAGCCGACTTTGCCGAGTCTGTTGGAATTGAAGTGCTGTACGAAGGCGTGGAAACACGGGAGCAGCTCGATATTTGCATGGCTTTGAAAGGAAGGTTTTATCAGGGATTTTTAATAGCTCGCCCTCAACCCTCAATGAGTGAAGCGGTTATAGACGAAGCAGTTTTTTCTGAATCCATTGAGAACTTACATACCGTTCTGCAAGATAAAATAACCAAAACAGAAGTTCTGCAAAAGTCATTAGACACACAAATTGAAAGTTTTTTGGTAGAAAATATCTTTGATTCTAGGAAAAAAGATTATGATGAATATCTTGCAAAACTCTGCGAAAAATTGTCAAATGCACGGTTGGTTTATTTATGCGATAACCAAGGCAACCAACTCACATCCAACATTGTTTTTAATTCCAAAAATCTAACAACATACAAGAACAAAAACTGGATTTGGCGCGGGTATTTTTACGAAGCTTTGAAAGCTGTTGCCTCCGGCAAAAAAAGCTGCTTATCAGATGCCTATCACGATTTTTCAACAAAAGACAAAGTTCGCACTTACTCTTATGCTATAAGCAACGACATTTTTTTATTCGTAGATATTGAAGGGTGAACGATTATCCCTTTTCAACAGCCACTTTATGCACATCGCCTTCTAATTGCTCAATGGATAATATTTTGCAACCTTCCTCTTCGCAAGAACGCGGAACATTTTTCAGCGGCTCGCCTGCACGCAAAAAAACCTCCAAAACATCGCCCTTTGAAAGCCCGTGCAGGGCAACTTTTGTTTTAACAAAGGTCATAGGGCAGGTTTCACCTGTGATGTCCAACTTATTCATTATACCTTGAATTTATCTATAACTTTTCTCAAGCTATCTGCTGTTTTTGATAAATCGTTTGCCGAAGCACTCACCTGCGAAGTTCCTTGATTGGATTCTTCTGCTACCTTGCTTGCGGCTGCCATATTCTCTTTTATATTGTCGGTTCCCTTTACCGCTTCGCCCGCATTTTCGGCAATATCACGGCTGCCTTTAGCTACTTCGTTAATTGCAGAAGATACTCGCCTTGCACCCGCACTTGCCTGAACTACATTGCCTGCTATTTCGTTGGTACCTTTGGCTAACTCGCCAACGGCAGAAGCCACTCGCTTTGCTCCAATGCTTGCTTGCGCTACATTGTTCGCTATTTCGTTGCTCGCCTTGGTTTGCTGATCGACGTGGCCAGCTATTGATTCAACGCTCCGATTTATTTTAACAATAGTGTTGCTCACCTCGTGTATAACTTCTACTGCGGCGTTGGTTTCGTTTTGAACTCCCTCTATGCGATTAGCTATCTCGTCTGCGCTTTGTGCGCTTTGATTTGCGAGTTCTTTTATTTCACTGGCAACCACGGCAAAACCCTTGCCTGCTTCGCCTGCACCAGCAGCTTGAATGGTGGCGTTTAGAGCCAAAAGATTTGTTTTGTTTGCAATTTTTTTGATAACATTGGTGACCTGCCCAATTTCTTTGGCGGATATTCCAAGTTTATTCATCGCGTTTGTTGCCCCAGTGGATTTTAAGGTTGCATCTTCTACAATACTGCGTGCCTCGCCTGCATTGCCTGAAATTTGCCTTATGCTCATACTCATTTCTTCAATTGCAGCGGCTATTGTATTCATATTGGTGGACATTTCCTCTGCCGCACCTGCCACTTCAGTTGCGTTAAGGCTTGCCTGCTTGGCACTGTTTGCCATTGCATTTATATTCACAGCCATTTGCTCAGTAGCACTAGCTACCTCGCTTGCGTTAACACTTGACTGTTCTGCGCCGCTTGCCATCGCTTTTACATTCATTGCCACTTGCTCTGCGGTGCTAGCAGCATTGGTAACCTGCTTAACGGTTTCTTTGGAAATATCTGAGAGATAGTTTGAAACTGAAGAAAGCTTCTCTGCCTCTTTCGCCAAATCATTCACGGTTATTTTAGTCTCTTTAATGGGAAGCTGAATGGTATCCATTAGTTTATTGAAATGACTAACCAAAGTTCCTATTTCGTCTTTGGAGCGAGTATCTATTCTTTTGGTTAAATCACCTTCACCCTCAGAAATGTTTTTAAGGCTTTTCACTATTTTGTTTATAGGTTTTATAACCACTGTCTTTATGTTCATTATATTTATGAATACAATAAGCATTAAAAGACCAAATCCAATAATTATGCTTATGCCAGTTTGAAGATTGCTCTTCTCTTTTATCATTCGCTTAATTGGGTCTATGCCTATGCCGATGAACAAAACACCTATTGTATTTTTTGTTTCTTGCTCAAAAATAGGTTTGTAAAATGTTATATAATCTTTGCCAATAATAGAGGCTTCACCCATATATTTTTCACCGCTTTGAATAGCTGAATACGCAGCACTTTCTGAATCCAGCAAAGTTCCTGTCGCACGTTTCCCATCTTGGAAGGTGATGCTTGTTGCTATGCGGCGATAATCATCTTTTTCTTTTACAAAAACAGTGGCAACTATGTCCAGTTCAGAAGATAAGGTGTCCACTATATCAACTAGTCCTTTATCTTTCAAAGTCATCTTTCCATATTTCTGTATAATTGAACGCTCAAAAGTGAGCATGTCGCCTTTGAGTTTATTTTCACCCATTGCAATGGCTGTTTTCAATGCAAGTTGCTGTTTGGAATAGAGACTCGCAAATCCAAGCAACAAAAGTGCAAGAAGAAATGAAGAAATCCCAATTGTTTTTAAAAACAATCCCATACCCCTCTTTTCAGCATTAGCTTTTGTCATATTTTTCTCCACTAGGCTTTGAATTTATCTATTACATTTCTCAAGTTATCTGTAGTCCTTGCCAAATCGCTTGCCGAATTGCTCACCTGCGAGGATCCCTTATAGGATTTTTTCGCAACATCGCTTGCAACTACCATATTCTCTTTGATATCTTCAGTTCCCTTTACCGCTTCTGCTGCATTTTTGGCAATGTCGTGGCTGCCTTTGGCTATCTCGCTTATAGAGATTGCAACACGCTTTGCGCCCGTGCTTGCCTGTGCCACGTTGTTTGCTATTTCGTTGCTCGCTTTGGTTTGCTGCTCAACGTGCCCAGCTATTGCCTCAACACTTTGGTTTATTTTAGAGATAATGTTGCTCACATCGCTTATAACCTTCACCGCCGAGTTGGTTTCATTTTGAATACCGTCTATGCGGTTAGCTATATCGTCTGCGCTTTTTGCGCTCTGGTTTGCAAGTTCCTTGATTTCGCCAGCCACAACTGCAAAACCTTTGCCGGCCTCGCCAGCACTAGCTGCTTCTATGGTAGCGTTAAGCGCAAGCAAATTTGTTTTGTCTGCGATTTTTTTAATTACGTCTGTTACGTGCCCAATTTCCTTGGCGGCTTCGCTGAGTTTGGTCATTGCATTTGTTGCATTGGTGGATTTTACGGATGCGTCTTTTGAAACATTGTGTGCTTCGCTCGCATTGGTTGAAATTTGCCTTATGCTTGCACTCATTTCTTCAACTGCTGCCGCTACTGTATTCATATTGGTTGACATTTGCTCTGCCGCACTTGCCACATTGTTTACATTGACGGTTGATTGTTCCGCGCCGCTTGCCATAGCTCTTATATTTGCCGCCACCTGTTCAGCGGCATTTGTTGCATTGTTCACCTGCTTCACTGTTTCTTGAGATGTCTCTGAGAGGTGACTGGAAACCACAGAAAGATCACCCGCCGCTGTTGACAATTCATGCACGGTTGTTTTTGATTCTTTAATGGGATGCTGGAGGGTATCCATCAGTTTATTGAAATAATTCACCAAAGTGCCTATTTCATCTCCAGAATGAATATCTATTCTCTGGGTTAAATCGCCTTCGCCCTCGGAAATATTTTTAAGATTCTTCACTATATTGGTTATAGGCTTAATCACCACCGTCTTCATATTAATTATATTTGTGGCTATGACCAAAATCAAAAGACCAAGTCCAATAATTATGCTTATGCCAGTTTGAAGATTGCTCTTCTCTTTTATCATCTGCTTAATTGAATCCATGCCTATACCTATGAACAAAATGCCAATCGTATTTTTTGTTCCTTGCTCAAAAACCGGTCTGTAAAGGGTTATATAATCCTTGCCTATAATGGCGGCTTCTCCTATATAATTTTGACCGCTCTGAATAGCCGCATAAGCTTTGCCTTTGGAATCTAAAAAAGTATCTATGGCGCGTTTTCCTTCTGCGGTTGTGATGCTTGTTGCTATGCGGCGAAAATCATCTTTCTCTTTCACAAAAATGGTGGCCACTATCTTCAATTCAGAAGATATTTCATCAACCACGTCATATTTGTAAGAAATAGGATTGCCTTTTGAGTCCACGAGCTTTCCACCTTTTAAACTCAGATTTCCATATGTCTCCATAATCAGGCGTTCAAAAGATGTTATATCGCCCCCTAGTTTGTCTTTACCTATTGACATAGCTGTTTGCAATGCAAGCTGCTGCTTTGAATAAAGACTAAGATACCCAAGCACCACAAGCGAAGCTAGAAGTATCAAGGTAGAAATGCCAATCGTTTTTACGAACAACCCGCGACCCTTTTTTTCAAGACGATCCTTTGCCATACATTACCCTTTGTTTTTAATTTTTAGAATTGCCAATTCATACGCAAGCCAACTTCTGCCCTTACATCTGAACCGAGTTGAGCTTTATCTTCTGCTGTGTCAAATGTACATTCTCCAAAAAGCGTTACTTGCAAATTCTTTGTAATATTTCTAGAACCCAAAAGCGTAAGCGTGAATTCCTCAACGCCATCTTCCATGCTGCCTTCAAAGCTACCAGTAAGCCCATCAGTAAGGGCAGCGGCAGTGATTCCGCTTTGCCTTATCGCAGGGTCAATCTCATCTAATTTTTTATTAATCGCACTCTCATCTGCTTTGATATTCAAGGCTTTCACGCTATTCGTACCACGATGCCTCCAAGTGAAGCCTCCACCCATAGACCAGTTGTTATCTATTTCGTACGATGTTTTTAAACCTGCAACATAATCCCAAACACCTTTGGTTTCCACACTGAAGTCGTTTGGCAAGCCAGAAACATAAGATTTGGCTATACCTGTTGACCAATAATTTGCTATAGAATCTGCCATGCCTGGTGCTAAAGAATCCACTATATGTGGTGCCATAGCATCTACCATACCTTTCACTTGTTCTAAACCTGGTTCATTTAAGTTCTTCACACATTCTTCAGGACTCATTAAGTGACTCACCGCTTGGTTACATACTTGCATTGCGACTTGGTTCCAAATACCTGCTTTAACCTTTGGCATAACACCTGCTTTAATTTTTGGTTCAGTACTTCCTTTAATAATAGCATTAATCACAGGTTTTGCACTTCCGTCAACTTCTATTTGGCTGTTATCGTTTCCAAATGTCTTTTGAACTTCGCCAAAGGCAGATAAGGTAAATCTGTCCCAAGTTTTGCCTACCACAGTTCCAAGCCATATACCCCAGCGACCGTTGGCGTAATTGTCGTATTTAAAAGATAAGGGCATAGAGTCTCTGATTTCTTTGAGTTTTGATTCAGATGCAATCAACTTTGCTTTCATTTTGGAAATGCCTCCGAGCCAAGCATCCGCATAAAGGTCCCAAACCACGGCATCTTTCGGTTGGTTTATGGCACGGTAGCCAAGACCTAAGCGAGCATTGTGAGGGCCTGAGCGTTTTATGCTGAAATCGTGGGTATAGCCGAATGCGCCGCGAAGGTTAAACCTATCGGTTATACCAAAGCCAAAGTCTTCGTATCCGCGCACAATGTATTCGCTATGATATTCCCAGTCTTTTGCCTTCATAGCAAGATTAGCATCACTTTGCTTGTACATGAAGCTAAATCCTGTTTTTGAATAAAAATCCAGCTGTGCCGGGGCATAAAGCGGGTTTTCCACATTGGTAGCAAGAGCCACTGTTGCAAGCATTGCAACAGCCAAGAGGGGTTTTAGAGTCTTTTTCATTTTAATTCTCCGTTAGAGTGTTAGGGGGAATATAGAAAATGCTGATTAACTCTCTTGGGACACGGGACTAGGGACAGGGGATATGATTTTTCTTATAAAACTGCCTCAAAAACCATTTTTTCTGCATATTCATGTCCCTTATCCCATATCCCTTGTCCCAGACATTGAGTTAATCATTGCTTACTATATTCTATACAAATTCGAAAAAAATAAACTATATTTACCCCGGATTGTTCAAACTCAAGGGGTAACAAATGAAAAACATCAAAATTGGCACAAAGCTAATGATATCTTCTCTATTTATTTCCGTGCTTACGGCTATAATAGGAATATACCTGCTCCATACAGTAGATACTATGGATGTGGAAATAGATACATTGTACGATAAAGGAGCTGTTCCTTTAGGGATGCTTGTGAAAACAGGCGAACAAGTGCAGGAGTTGCGCTTAGATATTCGGCGGTGGCAGCTTGCGAGAACAAATGAAAGCCGTGAGGCAGCTATTAAAGGCATGGACGAAACCGAGAAAGTTATGAAAGAACTTATAGACAAGCAAAAAGAATTAGTTCTTGAAGAAGCAGGAAAAAAAATTCTGGACAATTTGGAAGCTGCTGCTGACAAGTATGTTGCGGAAGTACATAATTACACAAAAAACGCAAAATTTGACCCAGCTACTGGACTCAGCTTGGGAGACCTTTCACCTGAGGTATTAAAAGCGGCAAATGCCATGTCAAAAGCCTTAGATGAGGCTGTGGAAAGGAGAATTAAAACAACCCAAAGTATATCAGACGAGGCTTCTGAACGAACCGTCCACGACAAAAGAATAGCAATTACACTTTTAATTGTTATTTTGCTCATCTCTATAGGTTCTAGTATATTCATCACGCTTTCCATAACTAAGCCATTGCATATGGTTGTAAATGCTCTTGCCAAAATAGAGAAAGGGGATATGACAGTCCGTATAGGCTTGGACCGCAAAGATGAACTTGGAATACTTTCAAAAGCACTGGACAACACATCGAAAAATCTGCAAATCATATTCAATGATCTTCGGCATGATTCAGATGCTTTAGCAGACGATGCAAAAGAACTTTCCACAATAGGCAAAGAGGCATCGGAAACAGCAGAGAAAAATATGTCTAGCAGCGTAACTATAGCCAGCGAGGCCGAGGAAGCCTCTGTGAATGTAAATGCGATGGCGAGCGGAGCGGAAGAAGCTTCTGTGAACGCTAACGAGGTGGCTGGGGCAGCCGAGCAGATGTCCACTAATATGAATACTATAGCCGCTGCAGTTGAAGAGTTAAGTGCGAGCATAAAACAAATATCAAGCAATGCAGGGGAAGCAAACAAGGTGGCAAACGAAGCTACGGTGAAATCTAATAATGCCACCGGAGTAATGAACAAGCTAGGTGCAGCCGCCAAGGAAATAGGGCAGGTTACCGATGTGATAAAGAAAATAGCAGACAAGACAAACCTTTTGGCTTTGAACGCCACAATAGAGGCAGCTTCTGCTGGCGAAGCTGGGAAAGGCTTTGCGGTTGTTGCAGGTGAAATCAAAGAACTTGCTAACCAGAGTGCGCAAAGCGCAGACGACATAGCGCGGCGCATAGAAGGCATTCAGGTTGGCACAGGAGAAGCAGTTACGGTTATAAACGATGTGTCTGATATAATAGTGAAGATAAATCAGAGTGTTGAATCCATATCTGGTCATGTTAGCCAGCAAACCAAGGCAAGCAATGAGATAGCGAGCAATGTTGCGCAGGCAAATACCGGAGCAAAGCGAGTTGCCAGTTCCATAAGCGAGGTTGCTAAAGGCAGCAAAGACATAGCTCGCAATGCAGGGGAGGCAGCAAGGGGTATAAATGTTATGAGCCAAAATGTGGCAGGCATGGCACAGAATGCCAAAGATAGTGCCCGGGAAGCAAAGGAAATCAATAGGAACTCGGATGGGCTTGCCAAGCTGGCAAACGACCTTAAAAGCATTTTGAGTCGATTTAAAGTATAGTAAGTACTGATTAACTCATATCCCTTGTCCCTTGTCCCTTGTCCCAAACATTGAGTTAATCATTGCTTACTATATTTCTTAGAGAAGCACGCTTCGGAGGTGTTGAATATGCTTTTTACTGAGTGGAACTGGGATGATGCTTTGGCGGTTAGGTATGAGGAAGGTAGGGAAGAGGGCTACGAGGAATTATTTGCACTTTTGGATAGTGGCGTTTCTTTAGCTGAAGCGAAAGAGAAGCTTGGATTTAAATCTAAAGGTTGAGAAAACAACCTCTGTAAATCGGGAATTGAATTCCTGATTTACAGAATATAGGAAATATTTTGAAGCCAAAGCAAACTTTAATCTTTCACGCAACGTACGCTAAAATAGTAGGGTTTGTCTTCTTTGCCAATGATGCCATTATTGCCCCTAGCATCGCCGATAGCATCGCTGCCACCCCCTACTACGCGGGCTGGGCTTAACCAAGAGTCTAGAGCTTTTTCGTTAGTTTCTTCCGAAGCACTCCAATAAACGCTGGATTTTCTGCCTTCATAGGTATCAACATAGCCGTAGCTGCTCGGCAGAGCCGAAAAACCGTAGTCATCCGTGCCATTAAGATCATATTCCACCGGACCCGAAAGACTTTTCGTTTCTTCAGTTCCCCAACCGTTAGCCGCCCTCAAAGAGCCGTAACCAAAAAAAGCATAACCTCCTAGCTCGCGCCATTCATCACCGCTAGGCAAATGCCAGCCGCTAGGACATACGCCTTGATGAACGGCATTTTTGCTGCAATCGGCATCGCTGGTGCTTAATGCTTCATTGCATTTGGATGGCAAATTCATAGCCGTTGCCCAGTTATACAACCTGCCGTAGTTATCGCAAGTTGTAGTATTGGAATCTTTGAGCTTTTTGTCATCGTCTCCGCATTTGCTACCTGTGGCTTTGTATTTAAGGTTCTCCGCCATCCAATTCTGCCTACCTATCATTATGGTTTTATAAGTCTGGTTGTCGCGAGTATCAGTTAATTGCTTTTTATCGGGTATTTTTTTGTATATGGCACCATCTTTAAGACAGCGAATAGAGTGATATTCTCTAGGCAGATTCTGAAACTGCCTGAAGATGTAAGTAAAGGGGGTGGAACCTCCAATGGAACCCAGTATACTCCACTCGACTAAATCAGCAGCCCACCACGATGTTTTCGTACCTTCATCAGCAGAGAAACCATAAGTATCAGGAATTCCTTTGTTCTGGCTGCCAGGGTATTCACATATGCTACCAAGGTATTCACATGGATCCACATAATCACCTACCATATTTGCCATAACATATTGATACAGTTTACCCCATTCGAAACTACTAGGGATATGGAACCCTTCGGGACATTTTCCTCTGTGGGGAAGGGTTATCTTGCAAGGAGGCGAATTAGGTTTATCGTTACATTCAGATGGCAAATCCATAGCACTTGCCCAAGTGTACTCGCCCCCCAAATTCTGCTTGAACCAAGTTTGTTCACCTATAATAACCGTTTGGTAAGTTTTGCCGTCATCTATACCAGAGGATGAACTTTTGCCTTTGCCACCACCAGACGAACTAGAACCATCGCCTCCGCCATCGTCACCAGAAGAGCAAGAAACAACCATGCCCAAAACTAAGAGGGCTGCCGCTATATTGAAAATGTATTTATTCATAAAAACTCCTATTTCCTTGTGCAAGTACCGGTACTACCCTTACCACTGTTAGCAATCATTACATCAGCCTCTTCAACATCATAGTAATAAGTTATTCCCATAGTGTGTACACATTTTGCTTTCCAGCCAGTTGGGCAACCTTCTGGCTTGTATTCTGCATTATTATATTTTTCTTTGTCTTCTGCACAGGATTTTTCTATACCCACATTCTTTTCGTAGACATCATCAAGTTCCAGACAGCGATTTTTCTCTGTATAAAAGCAACCAGGATTATGGCTATCTTTTTTATCACCGCCTCCAGTTTTGTCTCCACCTCCAGTTTTGTCTCCACCTCCGTCATCTGAAGAAGAGCAGGAAATTGTGAATGCCAAGGCAAGCCCTAGGGTTGCCATGAGTGCGAGCTTAGAGAATTGAGTTCTCATAGTGTTACCTCCATTTATTTATAATTCCAGCACTAATATAACAAATTTTGAGGAAAAAAGCAAGGGGGAAGCTAAGAAAATATCATCTCCGCCAATGGTTCCATAGTTCTCGGACTAAAATCAAACTTAATGCCAGCAGCCCTAAAAAGTTCTGGCAAGGGTCTTGAAGAACCCAAACTTTCCGCTTTAATCAGATCTTGCACAGCTATGTCTCTGTTTTTCTTTGCGTTTGCGTAAATTTGCAAAGCACCGAGTTGAGCAATCCCGTATTCAACATAATAAAATGGAACCTCAAAGAGATGCAACTGCTTTTGCCACAAATAGGAGCGGGCATCTTCCAAGTCGCTCCAGTCCACTCCGCTGTCAAAGCGATTTTGCAGGGAAAGCCAAATTTCTTTTCTGTCTTTTGCGGTGTGGGTGGGAAATTTGTAGAGTTCGTGCTGAAATGCGTCTATGGTGGCAACCCAGGGGAAAAGCGAGATTATGTCTTGGAGGGCTTCTATGCGGCTGCGGCGAAAATCCTCCTCGTTGTAAAAATCGGATAAATCTTCGGCTCCCAAAAGCTCCATGCTCATGCTGGCAACTTCTGCAAATTCGGAGGGGACATCTTTGAACGCAAAAAGCTCTTGCTTTGCCATTGCAAATTGGTGAAAGGCGTGACCGCTTTCGTGCAAAAGCGTGTAAACATCTTGGTTTGTGCCGGCGGCATTCATAAAAATAAATGGAACATTGGAATCGTAAAAAGTTATTTGATAACCACCCGGAGCCTTGCCCAAGCGGCTGTCTGCATCTATTAAATTTTCCTTTTGCAAAATATTATACCATTCATTCCACTGAGGATTCAAGCGGTTGAATAAATTTCCGCATTTTGAAACCAGTTCCGCTCCGGTTTTAAAAGGCTTGAGTGCTGCCCTGCCTTGCGGGTCGCAACTTAAATCCCAGGGGCGCAGTTTTGGGAGCTTCATTTTTTTTGCCCTATCTCGCAAAATATCTCTTTGCAAAGGCAAAATTATTTTCTCAATGCTCTCGTGAAAATTTTTGCAATCCTGCGGGGTGTAGTCAAAGCGATGTTTGGCTTTGAAAATGTAGTCTATGTAGTTTTCGTAGCCGGAATTTTTTGCTATCTGAATACGTAGCGAAAAAAGTTTGTCAAAGGCAGCGTCTAAAGCCTCAGCATCTTGCAGTCGGCGTTTGGTTAGCAAGTGCCAAGCCTCTTCGCGTTCTTCCCTATTTGGGACTTGCAAATATGGAACCATCTGCTGCATGGTTTTTGTTTCGCCCTTGTACTCTACGCTCATCGCTCCTGTGATTTTTTGATATTTTTGAATTTCTAAATTCAGCTGAGTTTCAAGCGGAATATTTTCTTCTTTGAACAATTCCAAATCTGTGCGCACCGCTTTGAACCAGTTTCCAAATTCAGTTTCTAAATCGTTTAAATTTTTATGCTCAATGAGTTTCTTTTGGAGCTTTTCATTCTTTTCGCTAATCACCGGGTCTATATTTGAAACAAAAAATTCATAAGCCTCTGCTGCTGGCTTGTTTGTGGTATCGCAGGTCATTGCAACATAACGACGCGCACTCTCCTCCGCTAACACAGAGGAAAGTTTGCTCCAGTCCAAAATCCATTTGCGCAAATCCTGTGCATTTGAAATTTCTCTCTGCTCAAGTTTCTCAAACAGGCTTTTGGTTTCCTCAGCGGTGAAGCTATGCGACTCATTTTGCATTTGGGTTCTTTTCTCTTAACTTCTTTGCCAAATCGCGCAAATCCATAATTTTGTGTTCTTCTTTGTGTTGCGTGGCGGAACGCAATGCTGCTTTGTTCTCTATGGCTATTTTTCTATAGACTTCGTCTCGGTGAACGGTTATGTTTTTCGGTGCTTCTATGCCTATTTTAACAAAACCTTTGCTATCCATATCGGCTATCAATATTTTCACATTATCGCCTATCTGTATGCTTTCGCCTATTTTACGGGAGAGTATTAGCATTAGATTCCCTCCGCGAATATGGGTTCGGTGTGAGAATACAATCCATCGTCTATCATAAGCTGAACGGCTTTGTATTCATTTACATTGAACATTATAGGCGATGCCAAATTAGCAGTTGATTCTTCGTAGTTTTCATTTAATGTCACAATAACCAATAAGCGCAAATCTTCCTTTTTGTGAATGTTCAAAGAATTCATGTGCTCTTTTGTGAGCCTTGGTGCATAGTCTGGCCTAAAAAACATCGGATTAACTACTATAAAGCGAATATCTGGGCTTTCCTCACTAACCAGCCATTCTAGCGGCTCAATAGCTTCATCTTTCTCCAAACGAAACTTGCGAAGCCCCGGAAAACCCGGAAAACCCGACTCAAAAGTAAAACTTTTTTTATGATCCATATTGGGAATGTAGAAAAAAATAGGCTCAAAACTGTTTAGAATGGAATTCCAACGCCTATGTTTAAATCGGGCAAAAAGGCAGGGTATTAACGCCGATTTTTGCCCAAAAATGCCAGTAATCCAATTTATATTAGTTTTCCCCTTGCACATCGAGAGAATTTTTTGTATATTTATTAGCAGAGGCAGGCTGGGGTTTGTCCCCCGAGTGTAACTCGGAAGGGTCCACCGCCTCTTTTTTGTTATCTTTCAATATTTCTTTTAATCGGCTATATTTACTATCATTAGAAGTTCTTGCCTCTTTAAATACTTCTTCTGGTGTTCCTTCAAACACGTTTTGGTCATAATATACCCTATATTCATTATGCCCAACTGTACTTAATATGGTATGTGATATTCCATCTGTATTTATTCTAGTGACGTAATAGGAATAATTGTCAAATTTGGCATTTTCTTTATCTGGCTTCATTTCTTCTAAGAATTTCATATTTTCTATTATCTGCGGAATATGGGCTATTGTCTTTTGGTATGTTTCTCCATGTTTGTAATGGCTTGCTAATTTGCCTGCGGAGTTACCACTAATGCTAATTTTCTCACCAGTATCAAGGTTGGTATAGACTTTGGTTTTCCTCCTTTCATTCAGACGTAATTTATCAAGTATAAATTTTTTTATTGATTTTCCGTTATCCAGCTCATACTTTTCTTTGTACGCCCCACCAGCAAGCTCTATCTCGCTTGTGTATATAATGCGGTTTATGCGTTCTTCAAGAGTCATGTTTTTCTCTCTTTTACTTATTAGACGTAAAAAAACGCAAAAAAAATCCTAAAAAGTGAAAAATGTCAACAAGTGTTTACATTTTTGTGCATTTTTATGCTTTTTTATGAAAATCCCCTTGACAAACTGCCACTTTTTTTCTAAATTTAATTCTCCATTATGTACAACCCCGTACATCTTGGCTAAAAGCTGCCGAAGTAGCTCAGCTGGTAGAGCAGCTGATTTGTAATCAGCCGGTCGTAGGTTCAAGTCCTATCTTCGGCTGGTCGCTTATGGGTGGATGCCCGAGTGGTTAAAGGGGACGGACTGTA
>Ga0268262_10001299_pt1 | contig 31327 bp, 17 predicted proteins | sample TergutNc150P3_FD_190354 | JGI IMG/M metagenome (GOLD analysis project Ga0268262, IMG submission 190354) | Nasutitermes corniger P3 segment gut microbial community from laboratory colony in Florida, USA - Nc150 P3 (SPAdes) (version 2) | ecosystem: Host-associated > Arthropoda: Insects >... | reverse complement strand
GTCAATATTCTATTCGATACTTTGTTTATTCAAAGGCGCTCTTTTTTTTTGAAGGATTGCTCGCAAATCCGGCAAACTTAAATGATTCGGGTTTATTGCTTTTAACAGGACGATGTTACAAAGGAATAGGCGACTATAACGCGGCGCTTAATTACCTTGAACAAGCCGTCCAAATAAAAAGAGATGACGCCGAGATGCTTGCCGAAGTAGCCGATATTAACGCTCTTTTAGCTCAGACAAAAACGGCGAAAACATTGTTCAGGGAAGCGTTTTTCTTAGACCCGTCAAAAATTGACATAAGGTTTTTGGAATCCGCGCTGATTCTTAAACTGCGCGATAATGTCGCGGAACTGGGTTATAAAGACGAACAGATAATCGAGTGGATACCGGTTTACGGTTATTTATGGGGGGTTTTCTCGGTAAAGAGAGAGTTAAAACAAATGGAAGCGGGCAGGTTGAAACAATCAACTTTTTCGCTGGAAACGGAGTATGAGTCGAACCCGGCAAAACGGGAGATTTTAAAGCCTAGGCTTTTAAATCATTATTTTTGGCTTATAGATCACTATGAGACCAGTAAAGAAGACCCTTCGCTTATAGAAGAGGTCTTATTAAAAATAAGAGTTACCGATTTGGCTGTTTACAATATGTACGCCAAATAGGAACAGGAGAAAAAGTATTATGAGTAACGCTGAAACAGCAATAACATTATCAGAGAGCGCGCAGACTCTCTTAAAAAATTTAAACGAGACCCTAAACGAAGAAAAATGGACAAGGGCGAGTCTTGGCAATTATTCCACCAATCAATTTAAGGATTTAGACGTTATCCTTAAAAACGCGCGCGATGAAAAAGTCGTTAACGAATTAAAAAAGACCTGCGACGAGCATTTGGTTCACACAAGAAACAGTTTAATCGCGCTCTACCTGTCAGGCATGATAGCCCTCTCCCGCCAAATTATCGACGATTCGGCTATGATCAACCTTGTATCGATATTTTTGGACAATCATAAATGGGGAATTGTTAAATACCTTTGCGAAAGGATTTTGGATCACGGAGAATCAAAATACGCCCTGCGCACATTAGCCGATTGTTACAAGAACGACAACGAAGAAGACAAAATATTGGGAGTATGGGAAAGACTTGTTAAAGTTGATTTTGAGGAAGCCGACATAACAAAATCCCTCGCGGAGCATTACGAAAAACAGGGCAAAAAAGAAGAAGCGGTAGATTACTACAAAAAAGCGCTTCACCGTTACATTAACAAAGGGAACTTTGCCAGCATTAAAGAAATTTGGGAAAAACTTATAAGTATAGCCCACGAAGATATCGACTTCTTCCTGCTCATTCAGAAAAAAATCGCCAAGACGGTAAGCGAAGACAAAGCCGTTACACTGTTAAATGAGCTTTACGCCAAATACAAAGATATCGATATTGACATTGCGATTAACATTTTAAAAATAATTCTTGAATACGACGAAAAGGACGTTCACGGCAGAAGGGAAATAATCGAGTGCTATAAGAAAAAATACGCTTCCCACAGCCAGTTGGAAGAATACATCCGTATTTCAAACCTGTCGCAGAATTACCGCGCCGTTCATCAGGCGATTGCAGACTTTGAAAAGCACATCGCCTTTGACAAGGGCAATTATGTCTACCACCGCACATGGGGCGTCGGGCGCATAGCGAGCATTGTCGGCGATGAAATCAAGATTGACTTTTCCAAAAAGAGAGGTCATGTGATGTCTCTTAAAATGGCGGTTGACGCTCTTCAAACTCTTTCTAAAGACCATATTTGGGTATTAAAGGCGACAAAGAAAAAAGAAGAGATACGCGAGAAAATAAAAGACAAGGGCGATAACATTGTTAATACCTTAAAAATAATAATTAAAAGTTTCGGCAACGCCTGCGACATGAAGCGCATAAAAGCCGAGCTCTCCCCCGCCCTGCTTACCGCGGGCGAATGGTCAACATGGAGCTCAAAAGCCCGCGACATATTAAAATCAAATCCCGAGTTTGCGGTAAGCGCCGAAAACTCCGACATTTTCACCGTACGCGACAGACCGGTAAGCATAACCGAAAAACTCTACAACGAATTTTGCGCTCAAAAGAATTTCTACGACAAAGTGTCCGCTATCAGAGATTATGTCAACAATAAAAATACATCTCCCGATTCCGAGTACTTTACGGAAATGTTTTCCTACTTTACAACATTCCTGCGTATTTCCAAATCCGACTCCGACGACTCGCGCAAATCCGCCGAAATGATAACTCAAAACGCCGAATACGCGGTAGCCTCATTTTTGTTGATAAATGAGCTTTCCGCTAATAAAAATTATTCGCATTTAAAATCGTCTTTATCCTCAGGCTTCGCCGATATTTTCTCCAACATAAAAGACGTTCCTTCGCTGTTTAAAAACTTAAAAGACTCAAAATTGAAAGGCGAATTGCTTAACAACGTAAAAACATATATCAACGATTGGGCGTCGATATATGTCAAACTTTTCCCCTATTCACAGCTTGCGACTATCCCCGAACAGTTGGAAGAAGCCGGTTTTGAAAATAAACTTACCGCTCTTTGCACCGAATGTTTCGAGCGTTACCGTGAATACCGTGAAGCTGTTGTATGGATTTACAAGAACGCGAGGGAAAAACCATGGTTCAAGGCGGCGAATATCGGCTATGAAAAACAGCTTATAACACTTATCCATATTTTAGACGCCACATTCCGCGATATTGACAACTCAAAAGATACCGTTGAAAACAGGAAGATCAACAAACTTGTTCATAACATTCTTTTTAAAGACAAGGAATTAATGAACTTTATCGACAATAACGATGAAGACGCCATTATAAGGATTTTCACATTTATAAACGATGTAGAAGACCTTGACCCGCAGGACAAACTCAATCTGCGTTCAAGAATACTTGACAAGTATCCCGGGTTCAAATTCTTCGGCGATACGGAGAAAAAGGTCTCAAGGGGGCTTTTGGTTACCCTTGCCATGTACGAGGAGAAAAAGAAAATCCTCACTCATATCATGGACGTGGAAGTGCCGCTCAACTCAAAAGAAATCGAATACGCCCTTTCTTTGGGCGACTTGCGGGAAAACGCCGAATACAAGGCGGCAAAGGAGAAGCAGGAGCAGCTTAACTCACAAGTGGCTAAACTCAAGGAAGAAATCGAGAGAGCCCAGCTTTTCGACCCGAATTCCGTAAATACCTCAAAGGTGTCTTTCGGCACAAAAGTCGTACTTTTCAACGAAACAGAGAACAAACAAGAGGAATTTACCATTTTGGGACCCTGGGAATCCGACCCAAATAAGTTCATTATTTCCTATCTTTCTCCGTTCGGTAGTGCTATACTTAATAAGACAGAAGGAGAAAAATTTGAATTTGCCATTAACAATGAGAGAGTTTCTTACAAGGTAGAAAAGATAACGGCGGTGGAAACTTGACGCCATAATAAAGGGGTAAATAGGTGGATATATGAAAAGAAACATTTTATTGGTTTTGTTATTATTTTTCGCAATCGTCTTCGCTTACGGACAAAATGCTTCTCCTATCGATCTTGTTTTGCTTTTAGATACTTCATCAACAATGAGTTCGTCTTATGACAATGTAAACAACTATGTTACAGGCGCTTTCCTTAACGAATTTTTAAGAGTAGGCGACACATTCCATTTAATCTCTTTCTCCGCTAATCCAAAACTGGATGTTGCAAGGCGTATTTCAGGATTAGGAGACGTTGAGACAATAATAGGGCGTATTCTTCTTCAATATCCCGTAGAGAACGGAAGCAATATTTCGTCGGCGTTAAATTTCGCCGAGCAGTACATTAATACCCTTCCCTCGCGCCCCAAAAAAATTGTTCTTGTCAGCGTCGGCGGCGCTGATACGGCAAATGCTGTAAACGCGTCAAAACAGCGGCTTAATGCCAAAAACACTACTTTAGATTTTATTCAGGTAACGCCCGGAAGCGCTATTACCAACGCGCCTAAATCAGGGCGGCCTGCGGGAACTAATATAACAACAGGTACAACCGCAGCCGCGTCTTCCGGCGGAACTTCGGCCGGAACTTCAGGTCAAGGTCAACAAGGGACAGCGGGAACAAGTACTGCTTCTCAGGGTACGGGAAGAACTACAACAGGGACAACCGGTACAACAAGTACCGGCACAACGGGCACAGGATCAACCGCAGGAGGCGCAGGTACTACAACTACGCCCGGCGGAACAACAACTGCGCAAGGAGCGGGCGCAGGTTCAACTACCCAGCAACAGTCAGGCGGAAAGACTTCAGGCGGGACATCGTCTGGCGGAACTACCGCAGGCGGGACATCCTCCGACGGAACACCTTACGGCGGAACATCAACCGATGGAACATCGTACGGCGGAACGTCCGCTGACGGTACATCTACAGACGGAACATCCGCAGACGGAAAGTCTACGGACGGAACGTCCGACGGCGCTGCAAAAAAATATCTTACACCGGAAGAAAGAGCAAGAAGAAGCGAATCATACTATACTTCCATGCCTTTCATAATTCTTGTGGTAATTCTTCTTCTTTTATTATTGGGAATTATTATCTTCCGCGCGTCGCGCAAACTTGGCTCGCGTCCTAACCGCATAATGGCCGAAGTTGCCGCCGGTCCTCATCAAACGGAAGAAAGCAGAAGTCCCAATCCGCGCGATCACGTTAATTTTGTAGATCACAGCAAAGATCTTGCTAAGTACGCTTCTGCGCAAGGCAGACGATCAACTCCGTACGACAGTCATCCGTTAAAGCCCGATACTTATAAAGCGCCTGTAATAAATCCTTCAGGACCGCTCTTGTTAAATCTTTTTGTGGAAGATCAAAATACAAGGATAGGAAAACGGAATATTCACTCTTTAAAATCGGGTTACAGTTTATCTGTAGGCGGCAGTAAATCGGACGATTACTATGTTTTCCTTGTTCCTGTTCCCGGACATTTGGGCGATATTCGCAGGGACGGAAGTTCTCTTACATTTATCCCGAGAAAAGGGAAATACTTCCCCGATATCGGTACAAATCCGGTTAATGACTGTATAAATAAGACAATCAGGATTATTTCCGATAAAAAATATGAGATGCGTTTCAGGTTTGAAATGTACGAAGACCCGTTGATTGCGCTTAACCGCACGCTTATGTCCGTAAAAGTACCGGGTTAAATCTTGCATTACGATCTTATCTTAAAAGACGGCTCGCTTGTTACTCCCTTAAAAGTTTTTAAGGGAGACATTGCCGTTCAAAACGGTAAGATTATAAAGACCGGAAAATTACATAAAAAAGACACTGCGGATGAAATATACGACGCTAAAGGCAAACATATACTGCCGGGCATTATCGACGCACATGTTCACTTTAGAGATCCCGGTCTTACGGAAAAAGAAGATTTTGAAACAGGAAGCATGGCTGCGGCCTTTGGCGGCGTAACCACAGTCGCCGATATGCCGAATACAGTTCCCGCTACGGCAACTGCGGCTGAGTTTAACAAGAAAGTAAAAACAGCGAAAGAAAAATCCTATGTTGACTTTGCCTTATTTGCGCTTTTAACGAATAATAATTTAAGAGACATGGAAGGTTTTAAAAACTCAGGCGCTCTTGGTTTTAAAGTTTTTTTCGGAACCTCAACAGGCGATATTGCCGCTCCTTCCGCGCCGGTATTGATTCAGCAGATGGAAAAAAGCGCAAACCTCGGTATGCGTATCGGATTCCATTGCGAGACAAGCGATTTAAATTCGTGCTTTACCGAAATTTGGAAAAAGAAAAAAGATTTAAACGAGGGGTTTTTGCTCTCCAAGGCAAGACCGGTAATATCGGAAACATTGGCAATCAGAACGGTTATTTTTTACGCCGACTACACAAAGGCAAATATTCACATTCATCATATTACTTCAAACAAGAGCGCTTTGCTTGTAGAGCAGGCTAAGAAAAGAAAAATAAATATAACGGCGGAAACCTGCCCGCACTACCTCTTATTTGACGGAGAAAAATGCGTCCACAAGGTATATCCGCCGATTCGCGGTATGGAACACGGTAAAGCGATTTGGAAAGCGTTAAAAAAAGGCGTTATTGACATTATCGCAAGCGATCATGCGCCCCATACCCCGGCGCAAAAAGCTCTGCCGCTTTGGACAGCGCCGGCGGGTCTTTGCGGCGCGGAAACTTTAGTCCCCCTTATGCTGAACGAAGTAAATAAGGGCACGTTAAAACTTAACGATTTTGTCCGTATCGCGAGCGAAACGCCTGCAAAGATTTGGGGTATTTACCCGCAGAAAGGTAATTTGCAACTCGGCGCGGACGCTGATTTTACAATCGTTGACATGAAAATGAAGAAGGTAATAACCTCAGGCGAGCTTCACTCAAAGAGCAAAACTACTCCTTATGAGGGAATGGAAGTGCAAGGCTGCCCTGTTTCAACAGTAATAAGGGGAAAATTTGTTGTGAAAGACGGTCAGCTTACAGGCGCTAAGGGACAGGGCGAATTTGTAAGACCGAATAATTAAAGGAATCTCAATCAAAAAACAGGCAAATACCGTAAACTTTCTGCGTTCCGTTATTCTTTAATACATCTGAACATACTTCTATCGTAGCCCCTGTTGTTATTACATCGTCAATTATAAGAGCGGTATCCGGCGCTTTGCCGTTTACGGCAATCCGCCCTTTTAAGTTGTTAAGGCGGTCATTGCGGTTCAGCTCTTTCTGCACCTTGGATTTCCCCCTTTTTAAACAGCGGCTTACACTCATATCAGGCATAAGCTTTTCCAGTCTTTTTACAATACGTTCAACCTGATCCCAGCCTGCCGTCTTGATTTTTCCGGGTCTCGGCGGAACAGGAATAATTACCGCGTTTTCAAGGAGCGGCTCATTTTTAATAATTTCCGTAATTTGTTCCGCAAAAAAATCCGCAAGCGGCAGTTTTTTCTCAAACTTGTACTCCGTCAGCAGTTTACGGTACTTCCCCATATATGGAAAAACAGTCCATAGACGGTCGTATGAAGGCTGTGAGCCTCGGCAATGCAGGCAGGTATCAATTTCGCTTATAAGCGGCTTACCGCAGATAGTACACTTTCTGCCGCAATCCGCGGTAATTGAGTCAAGGCAGTCCTGGCACAACCCTAACCGCATTTCATTCGGTTCGATTAACGCGCCTTCGCAAAGGGCGCAGTCTTCCGGAAAGAGGAAATTTCTTCCCCGGAGAAAGATTTTTTTTAAAATTTTCATAATTATATATGGCGCGAACTATGCGTTTTGCTTTACCGAAAACGAAAAAAAATTAAAATTAATCAAATAATGAGGGGTTGGTTTCTTTTTTTTCGGCTTGCTTTTTGGGTTTTTTTTCGGGAATAACGGAAATCCCTGAATTTTGCATCTTTTTCCATTGGCATAGTATATTTAACGCCTCAAGAGGGGTCATTTTTTCGGGTTCTATCTCTTGCAGCATTTTTTCAAATCTGTTTTTCTCATCTTGCTTGACTTCGTTAACCTTAATATTTTCATGGTTAACGATATTCTCTCCAAAAGTATCGGTTAGGCTAGAGTCCCTTTCTTTTAAGAGCTTCATAATCTGCCCCGCCCTATCAAGAACATTACGAGAAAGCCCCGCAAGCATGGCGGCAAAAATTCCGTAGGACTCGGCGGCGGGGCCGTCTTTCAGTCTCCTTAAAAAGACGATCTTTTCCCCTTGCTCAAGTACTTCCATTGAAAAATTGGCAAGACGCGGATGCGTTAAAAGGGAGAGCTCGTGAAAATGGGTGGCAAAAAGCGTTCTGCATCCTATTCTGTTTAATAGCTCTTCGCTTACAGCCCACGCGATTGAAAGCCCGTCGTTAGTGCCTGTTCCCCTGCCCACCTCGTCCATTATTACAAGGCTTTTTTCCGTCGCGGTGTTCAGTATAAAAGCAGTCTCATTCATTTCGACTAGGAATGTGGACTCCCCTCTCGCCAAGTTGTCGGAAGCGCCTACCCTGCAATAAATACGGTCGCATAGACCGATATTCGCCTGTGATGCCGGAACAAAACTGCCCGCCTGCGCCATTATCGTTATAAGAGCCGCGCTTCGCAAATAGGTGGATTTTCCCGCCATATTGGGACCTGTTATCATAGCGAAGGATATCCCTTTTGACTCCGTATTTAACAAAATATCATTAGGTATATATTCGCCCCTATTGATATGCTCTTCTACCACAGGGTGGCGTCCTTCGTAAATTTCAAGTTTTGAGCTTTCGTTCAGTACGGGGCGAGTCCAGTTCCTGATTGAAGCGGCTTTTGCGAGCGACTGCGCCGTATCAACTTCCGCAAGACGGCGGGCGCACACGGATAAAAGAGCAAGGTATTTTTTTGCTTCTTCCCGAATTTCAAGAAACAGTTTTTTTTCAAGATCGATTACTTTGTCGTCTGCGCCGTTAATTTCAGACTCAAGACCGGCAAGGCGATCCGTTGTATAACGCTCGCCGTCAGCCATTCCCTGCCGTCTTATAAAATGCTTAGGTACTTTATCAAGACTGTTATTTTTTACTTCAAAGAAATAGCCTATTAACCTGTTGTAGCGTATTTTTAAGCTTGTTATTCCTGTCTCTGTTTTTTCTTCTTCTAAATATTGCTCGAGAATTTGCCTGCTGTTATCCCTCATTGAACGCAACGCGTCCAATTCTTTATTAAAACCGTCTTTAATCAGGTTTCCCTCGTTAAGAAATACGGAAGGTTCTTCGAGAATTCCTTTTTCAAGCAAATCCTGTAGTTGTAAAAGGCTGTCAAAATTATTTATACTTTCCGATTCATCGCACTCAAAACAAATTTTTCTGCCGTCAAACTCTGTATTTAACATTTCTTTTACAGCAATAAAACAAAAAATAGCGTTTTTTACGGCAAGCATATCTCTTGCGTGCGCCTTATCCATCGCAAGCCGCGAGCAAAGACGTTCCAAGTCGGGCGTCTTTCCCAATAACTCGCGTAACTTGCCAAGCCTTCCCTGATCGTGATATAGATCTTCCACCATGTCCAACCGCTTGTTAATTTTTTCAGTATTGCGAAGAGGATGCAAAATACGCCTCTTTAAAAGCCTGCGTCCCATAGGGCATTTTGTTTCGTCCATTACTTCCAATAGCGAAAAACGCGGTTCCCCGTCTCTTTGGTTGTATAAAAGTTCAAGGTTACGCTGACTTGATTCGTCAATTCCCATGTACTCGCTGTCGCGGTAAACTTTAATCGTCCTTATATGGCTCAGTATGCTTTTCGCCGTCGTATCAAGATAATCTAAAAGCGCCCCCGCGGAAATTATTTCAGGCGCATTTTCTTCCATGCCGAAACTTTTTAAGTTTGAAACGCCGAATTGTTTTTCAAGTCGTGTTTTTGCCTGAACGGGATCAAAAAACCAATCCGCCCAGCGGTTCAATACAACGGACGGGCGGTCATAAATCGCCTGAGCTATTTCTTTTTGCTCTTCTAAAAGTGATTCTTGAATAAGCAATTCTTTTATTGATAACCGTTCAAGTTCCTGACGAAGTATCCCTTCGCCGGAAAAAGAAGTCGCGAAAAAATCCCCGGTTGAAAGATCGATGTACGAAAAAGAAATTTCCTGTGAAACGCCGTCCGCCCGGCTTTTTCCGCCTGAGGCAAGACAGCAAAGATAATTGGAGCTTCCCTTGTCAAGGAAATCATCGTCTACGGTTGTTCCCGGAGTTATAATTTCAACAACGTCGCGCTCAATTACTTTTTGCTTGCCTGGAGCCGTAAGCTGTTCGCAAATAGCGATTTTTTTTCCGAGTTTTAATAATCTTGATATGTAGGATTTTGCCGCATGATACGGAACTCCGCACATCGGAAGACCGTTTCTGCTTGTAAGAGTAAGATTTAACAGAGCCGAAACTTCCACCGCGTCTTGAGCAAACATTTCATAAAAATCACCAAGACGGAAAAACAAAATATTTCCTTCCTGTTGTTTTTTTATGCGCCTGTACTGTTCAAGCATAGGACTTGTTTTAGGCTCGTCCATGTTCTTGCTTATTTTTTTTGTTGTTTTGTCTGTAAATTCTTAATTAATTTTTCAGTAATATCAATTGAAGGGCTGAACCAGACAATACTAGGGTTGTTTTTCATGTTTAAAACTATTGTGTATCCTTCGCTTTCTGCAATATACCGTATTTCATCGTATACTTGATCAAGGAATGAACCTGATTGCATAAGCTTGCTTCTTTGATCGTCAAGCTCCGCTGTTTTTGTCTGATAATACTCTTTTAAGAATTCGGATTTTCTGTAGATTAAAGTTTCAAGTCTAAGCGCTTCCGCATCATTATGGGCGACGACAGCATCGGCGTACTTTGACTTTAACTCTTGAATTTCTTTCGTCATCTTGTCAATTTCGCCTTGAACTTTCGCGCTTCTTTCCTCAAATTGCCTTACAGCCGCAGATTCGCGGAAGAATGTCGTATATACTTTCGGCAGATCTACCAACGCAAAACGCGTAATCTGCTGGCCGTATACGCCGGTAAAGATAACCAAACTTAAAATTAACAATAAAATAATACGCTTATTCATATACACTCCTAATATGATAAAACGAAAGACATTACAATGTCCATATCTATTCCCGGAATAGCGCCTTTCTGCCAATCAATTTTTTCGTCTTTAACCCTAAAACGCTTAACCAAGCTTAAACGAATAGGGAATTGCGGCATTGTAAACCGTAACCCTCCGCCATAACTGAACCTCATGTTCTCTATAGTAAATCCTTCAAAATAAGAACCTTCAGGGTAATCTACGCCGGCTGAATCAAAGAACAGGTCAAATGCCAATATACCATAAACAAGAGGAAACCGCAATTCCATCCAACTGTCTAAAAGTAAGAGTCCTTTGTTGTGGTATTCTCTGCTCCATCCTCTTCCTATAAACATTCCGTCTACCGCAAGTTTATTTACTTCTTCAATTACCATATCCTTTCCGGGCTGTTCAAAAAGGGTTGAAAGTCCAACATGGAAAGCAAAAACGCTCTTAAAACTCCATTTTTCCGTAACGGGTATGCTGAACAATGTTAAGAAATATTGGATTTTTGAATCATTGCGGATATAGTGCTCTCTTTCAATCGGGAAAAGACCGTAAAAACCCATTCTGTTATAAAGGTAATAACCTCTTGACGGATCATAAAAAATATCGCGTTGATCCAATGACAGCGAAAACCACGCGGAATTTTTCGGAGTCCATGTATTATTAAACTCTCTCAGAGTCGGATCAAAAGGTCTGAATAATTCAGCGTCATAAGTGTTTCTTATAAGACCGAATCTCATTCCGCCGTTTACTCCGAAAATACCCAAGAATGTAACCCAGCGGTATCCTGTGGAGAAACCAAGTGATATATACCATTGCTCATAAGTCATGAGGTAATCTCTTATAGGCGTTTTCCTTTTATCGATGTAGTCGGCATAAGAAGAAAAACCGTCCGGAAAAGCGTAAGGTTCATCGCCGTTAAAAAACGGAGCCTGATTATCCATAGCGCCATATTTTCTTGAGTAACTTCCCGATAAATCTATACCAAGCGAAAGAGGAAGTCCAAAAGCCCATCTATGCAAATAATTTAACGATAATGTGCTTGTATCGATAACGGATGAATTTAATTCCGCTCCCAATTCATTTCCTGAGCCTCTAAGGTTTCTGTCGTTCCATTTTACAAGTCCCGATATCGGGAACGCATCGGGATCAGCGCTTCCGGCGAATGTAAATCCAAGCTGAATATCTGTAGTCGGCTGTTCTTCTACGGTAAAAACCAGTTCCATTAAACTTTCAGAGCTTCCGGTAAGTGAATCAGGAATAACCGAGGAAAAATACTGAAGGTTATAAAGATTGCGCATGGCATCCATAATTTTCATTTTAGAAAATATATCGCCCGGTTCCAGGGGGATTTCCCTTAAAATAACGCTGGTTTTGGTTTTGTCATTTCCTATTATTGAAATGCTTTCGATATATGCTCTGCTTCTTTCAACTATTGTTATGTGATATGAAATTTCATTTGCCGGATAAGTTTTATTAGGCGTTCTTATTATTGAATTGAATATATAACCGTTTTCAAAATAAAGATCCGCGACGCGCTGTAAATCATTTTCCAGTTTTGTCATATTTACGGTTTCGCCTTTTTTTGACACTACAAGTTTGCCCAGTTGTTCAGATGAGAAAATTACATTGCCTTCAAACGTTACGCCCGCAAATGTGAATTTGTTGCCTTCTTCTATCATAAAAGTAAGAAGTAAATTACCGCCCTTATTCTTACCGCCTTTAGGGTTGTCAATCACAGAACGGGTTACGTCTTTTACAACCGCGTCTATGTATCCTCTGTCGCGGTAATATTTTGTAATGGCTTCCCTATCCGCTAAAAGTTTTGCTTCCTGAAAAGCGCCGTCATTTAAAAGTGATTTTGCTTTTAATGAAAGCTGTCCTCTTAACACGCTTTCTTTAAATATTTTATTACCCTGGAATGCTATTTTTCCTATCGAAATCTTTTCATTTTCAGTTATTTGAAAAATAATAGTTACGTTTGAATTGCCGGCGCGGGTTTCAGAAGAAGTAACGGAGACTTCCGGAAATCCTTTTTCAATGTATTTTGTTTTTATCGCCTCTAAGGCAACTCTGATTTTTGCCCGATTATAAATGTCGCCGGTTTTTATGTTTATTACATCAAGTAATTCATTGCGCCTAAGACCCGTATTACCCACAAAATTAATACGCACTACAGTAGGCAGTTCAACAACGGTAAACTTTATAATTACCTCGTTACTTGTAGAGTTATAACGGTGAACGCTTGGTTCTATTTTTTCAAAATATTCAAGTGCGTATAATTTTCCCTGTATTTCAAGAAAAGTTCTGTCATTAAAAAGACGCCCTTTGTAAGGTGTCATAAGATCGTCAATTTCAGATAGCCTTATATTTTTTAAACCATCGATAATTATTTCTCTTATAGGTTTTCCCTGATACCATTCATCAGGCATCGAGATATCTTGTTCCTGAGAAAAACTTAAAACCGATGTTATGCAAAACAAAAAAGCAAATATTCTATATTTCATCAAATCTCCTAAAATGACTTATTCCACATTAGAGTAATTGAATTGTTCACCCAAAAATTTTTCTTTAGTTCGGGGGAAAAATAATCCCATCTGATATTAAAAAAAGGAGTTTGAAATTCAATTCCAATCTCCGGTTCAAACGTAGCTCCTCCTAACATCGTACTTTTTTCATCATATTTTATCTTAAGCATAGTCTGGAAAAACATATCCTGACCTATGTACTTACCTACAGAAACACTCGAATTATCAAAAAAGTTACCTAAGCCAAAATTAACTTGTCTTGAAGACGATGAAGTTTGACTTAAACCATAAATGCCCGTAGCAAGATTTTGCGTAAATCTGGTTCTGACGCTGAACATATCCAATCCCGTAATATTCCTTATTTGTCTTTCAAATTGACGCCCTATCGCAAGCTGAGAAAAAGCGTCCGAACCAAAAAGCAACTGCGTTGCAATATCCGTTGAAGAAGATATCAATGAACGGCGCACGTCATCAATGTTATCTTCTGTCTGGACAATGGTGAAATTCTGCCCTAAAATCGAATAAATTTCAAGCTGTGTCATACTCGGACTTGCCTCAAAACGGGGTTCAAAGCTGAATAAAGGCTGATTTTCGATAATCATTGATATTGTTACGTTTCCTGAGTCGGTTCTGTCTTTAATTTCCGCCCTTGCGCTTATTCTGGGGTCAAATTTTGTTTCATTTTCTTTCAAAACAAGGTTTCCCTGGCGAATATAAAAGTTTCTGTCAAAGTAATACAATTCCCCGGAACGTATTTTTACATTGCTGTTTATTGAATATTGACCCGCTTGCGTATCTGACGAAACAGAAATAACGGTTCCCATTTCCGGCGTTGCTCTGAAAATAGGACTTGCGGCAGGCCAGGAAAATTCTACTCTGGCGCCGGTGGTTATTTTAAAGTTAACAATAGTGTTAAAATCAAGCTCGGAAGAATTTTCTATTTCCGAGTTTCCCCTTATATCTTCCATGTTGATTCCAAGTTCAGACTCATTGGTAAAAAGGTCTCCTTTTAATTCCAATAACCTTTCCGACACATCTAAAAGCAGATTAACATTTCCCGAAGCGGTTCCGTCCGCAAGAAACCCTGCGATGTTAATTCCGTACTGAATCGGATTCTCGCGTTGAATTGAAATATCAAGACCGATATTTACAGGCGACCAATTTTCGAAAAGGAACCATCCTTTCGCTGTTCCGTTTCCGCTGCCTGACAAAACGCCGACCGATCCGAAAGTCATTTCATATCCTTCCGCGATAATTTCAGCCGGAGCGATTTTTATATCTTCTTTTATGTAATTTGGAACTTTTAACCTAAGGCTTTCCGCTTTTGCAGTCCCGTGAAATTCAGGATTCCAAAACGGTCCGACAAATTGAGTTTTTCCTGTTATATAACCGCTTGTGATAGCAAAATCTTTTTGAGATGCGAATAGATTATAGAGTCTGACTATATCGATATAAAAATTATTTGTGGAAGAGTCTATTATTCCCTTTTTAAATGTCCCTACGATATTTCCGCGAATCGGCATTGGAGATGATAATCCGGCAAAAAAGACTCCTTCTCTGTCCATCTCCAGTCTTATCATGTCATTCTTTCCGCCCTTAGCCGAAACCGCTCCGTCTTTGCATTTAAACGCAAGAATAAAATCCTCGTTTTTTATATCGCCGAAAGAAAAATTTTCAATAGCCAGTTTACCGTCTAAATCCGATACAATTTGATCTAAATCAAGCCATGAATTCACACCCGCAAATTTCGCCTCTATGCCTATATTTCCTTCCACGTTTTTTTCTTTATACATTCCGCGAATATCGGCCTTTGTCAGCAGAGCGCCTTTGTCAATGTTAAATTTTAAATTATATATATTAGCTTTTATATCAGAATATTGCATTTTGGAATCAAAAACATATAATTCATTATTTGAAACATTAACATTACATTCAGCGAAAAGATCGCTTCCGTTTATTGCGGTACGCAGAGAAGAAAGATTTATTTTCCCGCCGAATGATTTTATTGAATCCCACGACATTTCCGCCTTAGCGGTTATAAGAATGGGATTGCTTTTATAAATAAAACGATTTAAACGCATATTATCGACGGAAACATTAAATTTAACACTATCGTCTTTTATCATTCCAACGGCAGTATAATTTTCACCTATTTCATTACCGTCTGTTATATCAAGATCAAAATATACAAATGAGAACTTATTATCCCATTCAAAATCCGCGCTTCCCAAAAGCATACCGTAATTATCAGCGTATGTTATTTGTCTGAAACTCGCGCCGTTTTGATCCGCCATGCCGGAAATTTTTAAGAAATCCTTTCCGTCGGCGGCGCTCGCATAACGCGCCGAGAATCTGGGTAATTCAAGATGCCAAAAATCCAATGAACTGTAACGCAAAGAAGAATAAAAGTTCAAATAAACTGTCTGTGAATTTGACAATATCGGGTAATTATCTACTTCAATGTAACCTGAAAACGCCCCGTTGCTTGCTATATTGCCGTAACCGTGGAAGCCGTTGGGGTCTCTTATAATAACCGTTTTTCCGTCTAAAACCTGCCCTTCTATGTGCCATGCCATTTCGTTATAACTCGCGTTTAACAAAAATTCCAAATCCATCGGGTTTGAAAAATCAATATTGGAAGTGAAAACCACCTCGTCTTTATTTCTGGAAAAAATCCCTTCGCTTAATATTATTTGCTTGTCAGAGCCCGATAACGACAGTTTTACATTTGTATCACCTGATTTAAAAACGATATTCGGGGCGTTATACACAATTTTCTTAAAATCCGTCGAAAAGAAAATTTCCGTATTTATCGACGATTTTTTTAAGATACCTCGGCTTACCGTAGGAATAACTATCGTATCCGAGAATGGGCGGATAATTTCAGTTATTTCAAATAAAGACAGAGAATCAAGTTTAACGGACGCTTCAAATTCTTCGGGTTTTCCGCTGTAAACCGCATCCAAATAAATCGCTCCTATTTCAGCGAAAGTACACGCCGTTTCTATTTCCATTCCTTTTTTGCCGGGATACAGAGATATTGACAGATCTTTTATTATCGTTTGAGCGATATTTATATCTTTACTTGATATTAAAATGTGTTCATCTGTACTGAATACGTTCACGTCGGCGTTAAGAACCTCTTTTCCCGTAAGACTGAAATTGTTAAAAGCTATCGTACCGTTCGATTTTAACGGTTTATACTGCAAATCACCGGCAACCCTTAAAGAGCCTGAGAAAATATTTTTTTTGTGGTTTTCCGAAGTAATATAAAAATCATTTACAACTATTTTCTTTTCGCTTCCGTAAGCGTCAATAATAAAAGAATTGTCAGCATTTGAAGATTTATTCCCTTTCATGTTAATGTTGTAATTCATAAATCCGTTGTTATTAAAAACAAAAGAAGATTTGCCGGTTATCTGCATTAAAAATAAATCGTTCACGTCTTTTAATTCATTTGAAAATTTTATAATGCTTTCAGGCTTAAAATTATCAAGATTTAATCCCGCTTGTATTTTTTTTGTTTCGGCATTGTAGATAAAATTATAATTATTTTCGTTTTCTTTATCGGGTTTAATGGTCATTATATTATTGTTATAGGTAAGAGACGTTTTAAAAGGATGTAAATTAAATAGTTTTTTTTGTTTTACGTTGTTGCTGTTACCGGAAACAGGCTTAAAGAACGAAACCGTTTTTTTAACTTCGTCTTGCGAATAACAAGAAAATTCATATACGGAAAATACGGCGTTCGCGTTATCAGAGTTAAGCGTATATACTCCGCTGATTCCTGAGTCGGCGTTTAGGATTATCGTTCTGCCGAAAAGATTTGCTTTTTTATATTCGGAATAGAACCGCCCGGACAATGTTATTTCGCCGTCTTTTTCCTTTATGTTTAAATTCGTGTTCTGAAGTTTATAAACGGTTTGCTTGTCGGTAAAAGTAAAATTTAAATGCCGTATTTGATAATTGGCGTTAAGCGGCAGAAATTCAGTTATCTTTTTAGGAGCTTCATTTCCGGTTTGGTTTTTATTGTCTTTTATCAGCGCGGAAATAAATTCTATGTAATCGGCGTCTTTTACGGTATCAATATTAATTTCCGGTCTTTCAATATCAATTGTATGAATAAATGTTTTTTTTCGCAGCAGCAATTCCCATAATGAAAAATGAATTTTAACCTGCGTTACTTTAAAAAGAGGCTCTTCTTTTTTATAAAAATTTAAATTATTAATTCTGATAGAACCTAAAAACGAAGGTCGTATTGAGGAATAACGAATCGTTGTTCCTGTTGCATCTTCCAATTTATTTATAACGCTTGTGCGGATTTTTAACATTTCACGATTCAAAGCTTCTTGTACAGGTCTAAGAAGAACAGCGGAAACCGCTATTATTCCTAAAAAAATGAGAAGTTTTATGTAAAACAGGACAGGAAGCCGTTTTTTCCTGTCATTTTCGGTTAATATTGACATTTATTACTATATTATAACACACTATATGGCAAAAAGTATCAGTTTTTAACGATAAAATATGATTTTTTTTGATATAGTGACAATTTTCGCCTTTTATGATACTTTAACATAATGGAAATCATTCCTAATTTTGTCGTTTTTGAAGGCGGGGACGGAAGCGGTACTACTACGCAGTTGTCATTGCTGGAAGAACGCCTAAAAAATACCGAAAAACCTGTATTCTTCCCCACTTTTGAGCCAACGGACGGTCAAATAGGCAAAATTATTCGCTCAGCTTTGAAAAAAGAGACGGTTTTAAGACCGCAAACCCTCGCAATGCTCTTTGCCGCCGACAGAAATGAGCATTTAAGCGGCGAAAACGGCATTCTAGCCCGTGCAAACCGAGGCGAATTGGTTGTAAGCGACAGATTTACGCTATCTTCCCTTGTTTATCAGGGAATTGAATGCGGCGAGGAGCTGCCTTTCGCCCTTAATGCCCGTTTTCCCGCCCCAGAATTGACGATTTTTTTCGACATCGACCCCAAAATCGCTATAAACAGAATGAGTAAACGCGGCTCTTTGGAGATATACGAATACCTTGAATTTCAGGAAAAAGTCCGGCAAAAGTACATATCCGCTCTCGAAAACTACAAAAAAGCCGGGGCAAGAGTGGAAATAATCGACTCGTCAAAAACCATTGAAGAAGTAGCGGATAAGGTATGGAGCATAATCTCCAAAATGCCGATATTCAATGTATAGTGAAAACCATCTTCAAAATAAGCGCCTTTATAATTTTGCTCGTCTCGGCAATTCCGGCAAACAGCTATTTTGTTACCTACAAAGAACAGTTTTACAGACTTTTTCATCTGCACATTATTCAGTACCCCGACGACACCATGGAAAATATCTACTGGCTGGAACAGGCGTTAAAAGCCGATTTTTGCAATCCGTTATATGCTCTGGCGTTAATCGAAAATGAAAACCAATGGGAAAAATACCGCTATCTTTTTTCCATGCACATAAACATAAAACTAATAGAACAATACATGCTGCTTGGCAACAAATGGAACAAGCGCAACGCCTATTTTTACAACGCCCCATGGAAAGATCAAAATCTTGAAAGCCTTGATACCGCCGAAACCTGCTACCGCACCGCTCTCTACTACTGGGATGAAGCTCTCAGTTGGTACAAAAAAGCCAACGACAGGCGTTTCAGGTGGATAGATCTTCCCAAGGTTCAATTCTGGCAAGACGAGGCGTACAGGATAGAAAACGGCACGTTGAACTACGCAAGAACGATTAACCGAGAGCTTGAGTCTCTGCAGAAAGTGCGCGAAAAATTTCAGGCGATGGAAAATTATTACAAGATACAGGACTCGTTTGCGCAGTAATTCAAAATAATTTTATAGGGAAGATTTCTCACAAAGGACACTAAGGAAGAAAAGAGCACAAAGGGAAAACAGTGGTTGTTGTATGCTAACTAAGAGTGAGTTTCACGCTGTAACAGCGGACAGAAAACCCTTTCTTACATCTTCCTTAGTGTCCTTCTCCTACTTTGTGTCCTTTGTGTGAGGTCTTCGTGTAAGTGGTTCGTGGTTAAGATTTTCTGTTTTTTATCAAGTGAAAAATATTTATTCCAAAACAATAAGCGTTGATTATCGCCACAGGCCAACTGCGGATAAATAACCCGTAAACCACAAAACAGGCTGATCCTGTAAGGTTTAGAATACGAAAATAAAAACTGCTGCTTATTGTGATTGAAACTGCGATTAAAATTGACGCTAAATAGCCTATCCATTCTGTCATAATTTATTTATATATACGAATATTAATTTTGTCAATAAGGCTTTTCGCCTAACATATTTATTAAAATCACTAATCAAAAACCTCCATTAAATAAAAAAGAAAAATAAGCAAATGGTGAGACTAAAATACTTACTAAAGTACCGATTGGGCTTAAACCTATTGTAAAATATATACTATGCCTGCTATTAGAATAATTATAACCTAATTCAATATTAGAAGAAAAAATTGATACCGGTGATTTTAATGCGTTCTCTTTTATTGCATATTTTATTCCTGCGGAATAACTAAAATTTGTATTAAAATTTTCAAAATTAACCAGATTTAATGTCTGTACAGAAAGAAAAGGACCGAAAGTAAGTCTATATCCAGCCCCATCAAAATTTATTCCCATAACTTTATCCATATTCCAAATAAGATATAATTTTGCAAAACTTAATGTATGTTCATTTGCGCTGAGTGAATAAGAATAATTGATAGGGAAGAATTCCATTCCAAGACCTGTTTTAATATTTTCAAAATAAAAATCCGCCAAATTTGCGTTAAATTTAAGAACAAAGGTTTTCCCCGTACCATAAGATATATCGGTAGCCAAAATTCCTGTATCAAAACCAAATATATTTTTTACTGTTTTCTCTGTTTTATCAGAAGCAGGACTTTCCGCAAAACAATAACCGCATAAAACAAGAAAAAATACTATTGATAGCAGTCTCTTCATAAACATATAATAACACATTTCCCCTCTTTGTGATCTTTGTCCCTTTGTGCTCTTTGTGTGAAAATTCCTAAAACAATTCGCCCTGTTCTGAAACCGGCTGCTTCTTCGGCTCTGAATTCAACAGCGCCAAAAATTCATCTTCATTAATAATTTTTATCCCCAATTCCCGTGCTTTTTTATTCTTTGACGAGCCTGAAGACGGGTCATTTGTAACAAGGTAGGTAAGCCCCTTCACTACCGACGACTTTGACTGCGCGCCCAGCGATTTTATTTTCTCCTCCGCCTCTCCCCTTTTCATGGAATTTAATTCTCCCGTGAAACAAAAAGACATACCTCGCATGGGTTGGGATTCTTCCGATGGCGGCGGCGCTATCGAGATAATTTTAGTCTTTAAGACTGCGTCCATTTCGGCGGCGCATTCTTTAAGACCGTCTGTAATTACAGAGGCGGTTATTTCTCCAAGACCGTAAACGGCGGCAAGGTCTGCCACGGAAGCGGAGCGGAGTTTTTCCAATGTGTCAAAACCGGCGGCGGCTATTTTTTCCATTGTGGTTTCGGCGACTCCTTCCAAATCAAAACCGGCTGTAAAAACGGCAAGGGAAAGTTCCCGTTTTGCCTGTATGTGGCGGATTACTTTCGCCGCTGAAAGTTCTCCCATCCTGTCGAATTCGGCAAGCTCTTCCGTCGTCAATGTGTACAATTCATGAATATGCGTTACCCTGTTTTTCTCGAATAATTGCCGAAGAAGTTTTTCCCCCAATTCCCGAATATCCAATACCGACACCCATTTTTCAAGTCTGTGCAAAAGACGCTTCGGGCAGGCAGGGTTCGGGCAATAAAGCCGTGTCCCTGCGTCAACAAGCTCTGTATTGCACACGCCGCAGATTTTTGGGAATTCAATCTCCTGCGTTTTTTCCTTTGATGAAACAGGGGCAAGCCCTTCAATCTTCGGAATTATTTCCCCTCGTTTTACAACGGAAACGGTTGAGCCGATTTTTAAGCCCATAGAGCGGATCATATCGGGGTTGTTAAGGTTCGCCCGTTTCACGGTGGTTCCGGCAAGACGCACAGGATCGACTACGCCGATTGGCGTGTATGTCGCCCCCGACTCGCTCCAAATAACTTCACGCAAAATACTGAACGCCGTTTCCAACTCAAACTTAAAGGCAATTTGTTTTTCGGGGCGTGCCTTGCGGAGATCGGACATATCCGTCTCTACGTCCTTTACCACAAGACCGTCTATGTCAAAGGGAAGTTTTTCCCTTTCGGCGGCAATTTTTTCACGGTAGGCGATTATTTCCTGCGCCGTGGTAAATGACTTTGTTTCCGTGGTCTTAAAACCTCGCTGTTCCAGCCATTTGAGTTTTTGCAATTCGTCTTTGAAAAATCGGTCGTCGTCCGAAGCGGATGCGTCATAAACAATAACTTCCAAATCCTCACAGCCTTCGCCGTCTTTTCGGCGCATAAGACCGTTGGCGGCATTGCGGCAATTCGCCTTTGTGGGATATTTGCCGTTCCAGACATCGTGGGTCATAATAACTTCGCCCCTAACGCCGCCTGTAAACGCAACGTCCATTTTTTGAACAACACCGCTCATGCGCCGTGCGTTATCGGTAATGTCGTCGCCTATAATTCCGTCGCCTCTTGTGACCGCTCGCACAAGTTTCCCTTTTTCATACTGCAATTCAAGGCTTGCGCCGTCCAATTTATACTGAACAATGAAATTTTTCGTTAACCTGTCTTTTTTATCGGTTAACGAAGCGTCTTTTTCCGTCTCTAGCCCCATTTTTTCAGCCCATTCAATGAATTCCTGCGGATTTGACGCCTTGTCCTGACTGCCCATCGGGATAAGATGCCGGGCTTTCGGGAAACCGTCGGTATCGGGACCCGACCCTACTTTTTTTAATACATCGCTTTGCGGAGCAAGATTTTTAAGCTCATCCCAAAGAAGGTCAAATTCCCCATCGGAAATTTCCGCTTCCCCGTTGTAGTAGGACGCCTGATACTTCTGTATCAAAGCTTCTAATTCGCCGATCCTGTCCTTTTTTGACGCCATGAGGTGATTATACATTAAATTTTAAGAATTTTTAACCACGAACCACACGAAAACCACGAACTTTTAGTACATATCTTGTCGTCGTTCGTGTTGGTTCGTGTGGTTCGTGGTAAATTTCTTCTCTCTTTGATTCTTGGTTTACAGTGACCGAGCTACTCTAAACCCGTTATAAAAGAATTTAAAATTGACATGCTGTCTGAATCGGTATGCGCTGCGGCAGTTTAGTTCTTCAAAATCCCAACAGCCGCCTCGATAGACTCGCCTGTCGCCTGTGGCAGGGCCTGTAGGATCAACTTGCTCTGCGGCGGTGTATGGGGCAAAGAAGTCCCAGCACCATTCGAGTACGTTTCCGTGCATGTCATAAAGACCGAATGCGTTGGGTTTTTTAAGACCTACGGGAAAAGGGGAACGGGCTAATGTCTCCATATTGCGGGTATTACCTCTGTACCAACCGGCATCATCAAGTTTATCGCCTGTATAAAACGGCGTTTGGGTTCCGGCACGGCAGGCGTATTCCCATTCGGCTTCAGTGGGCAGACGGTATCCGTTTGCCGCTCGGTTCCATGTAACTTTTATTCCTTCAACAGTGTAAACAGGGGTAAGCCCCTCTTTTACGCTTCGTTTATTGCAATAATCAACAGCATTCAGCCATGTTACTTTTTCCACAGGATTATCCGGCGCTACATGATGGCTCGGATTCTCTCCCATTACCGCCTCGTATTCAGTCTGTGTAACAGGATATTTCGCCATATAAAAAGAACTTACGGTAACCTTATGCTGAGGAGATTCATCTATATTATTTCTTCCCATCTCTGTTTCGGGGCTTCCCATTAAAAAAGCGCCGCCGTTTATGCGTATCATCTCATTTTTTACTTGTGAAAAAGCGTTTTGTGCGGGAAAAACCGTCAAAATTAACGAAAAAACTATTATTACATACATTTTATACATATAGTCATTATACATGATATTTTATATAATGCAAGTAATGCTTAAAAAGGGTAAAAATCTATGAGCGTTTATGAAATTTATGTGGAAAAACGTGAAAATTTTGCGCTGGAAGCCGCTTCTACAGCTTCGGATTTGCATCTTGGGCTTCAAATCGAAAATATATCCAAAGTAAGAATTATAAATCGATATTTCGCCGAGGGTATTTCCCTTGAGGACTTTAACAATGTAAAAAATACCGTTTTTTCAGAGCCGCCTGTCGATCTTGTTTATGACTCCCTGCCCTCTTTTAACGCCTTAAACGAAAAAATTCATGTGTTCGCCTCGGAATATCTTCCCGGGCAGTTTGATCAAAGAGCGGATTCTTGCGCTCAATGTATTTCTCTCGCCACGGGAAAAGAAAGACCCGTTATTCAATCGGCGAAAATTTATGTAATAACCGGGGATATTTCAGATAACGATTTTGCCAGAATAAAAGCGTGGCTTATAAATCCTGTAGAAAGCCGAGAGGCGTCTTTGCAAAAGCCCGAAACATTAAAGCAAAATTTACAAGCGCCTTCGGACGTTAGTAATATTGACGGATTTATTTCTTTAAGTGATGCGGAACTTGAAGGGCTTCTTAAAAAAATGAACCTCGCTATGGATTTGCAGGATATAATTTTCTGCCGTAATTATTTCCGTGATACCGAAAAAAGAAATCCTACCGTAACGGAGATACGAGTCCTTGACACATATTGGTCGGATCACTGCCGTCATACGACATTTTTAACGGAACTTGACGAGATACAAATTGACGATAATGACATTCTTGAAATCTATAAAAATTATCTTGAATTGCGTAAATCATGCGGAAGGGGCGATAGACCTGTTACGTTGATGGACATGGCGACAATCGGGACAAAGGCGTTAAAGCAAAAAGGGCTTCTGCCCGATTTGGACGAATCCGAAGAAATAAACGCCTGTTCCGTAAAGATAAAAGTTGACGTTGACGGCAAAGAAAAAGACTGGCTTTTAATGTTCAAGAATGAAACGCATAACCACCCAACCGAAATTGAACCTTTCGGCGGAGCGGCTACTTGTCTTGGAGGAGCGATACGTGATCCGCTTTCAGGGCGGGCTTTTGTCTACCAAGCGATGCGTGTAACGGGAGCGGCTAATCCGCTTGCCAGCGCAAGCGAAACTCTTGAAGGCAAACTGCCCCAGCGGAAAATTTGCCGCACAGCGGCGGCGGGCTACAGTTCATACGGTAATCAAATAGGGCTTGCGACAGGACACGTTCATGAAATATACCACCCGGGTTACGCCGCAAAACGCATGGAAATCGGAGCGGTAATAGGCGCTGCGCCTTTGGAGAATGTTGTGCGTATTACTCCGTCGCCTTCGGACGTTGTAATTCTTTTGGGCGGCAGAACAGGGCGTGACGGTATCGGCGGCGCTACAGGTTCTTCCAAATCGCACACATCGTCCTCGCTTGAAACTTGCGGCGCCGACGTGCAAAAAGGCAATGCGCCGGAAGAGCGGAAAATTCAACGGCTTTTCCGTGATCCAAAAGCGGCTAGGCTTATTAAACGCTGTAATGATTTCGGCGCGGGAGGGGTAAGCGTCTCCGTCGGCGAAATAGCGGACGGGCTTGTTATCGACTTAAACAAAATATTAAAAAAATACGAAGGGCTGGACGGTACGGAACTTGCCATAAGCGAGAGTCAGGAGAGGATGTCCATTCTTACTTCTAAAAGAGACGCCGCCCAATTTATCGCTCTTGCGCAGAATGAAAATCTTGAGGCTTCTATAATTGCGGAAGTTACAAAAAACCCACGCCTTGTTATGAAATGGAACGGTAAAACAATTGTCGATATTTCCAGAGAATTTTTGAATTCCAACGGGGCGAAAAAAAACGCAAAGGTACATATAAAAAATATTCCGCTGACAAAGACGGAAAATAAAACCGTAAACGAACAGGAATTAAAATCGTTAATAGGAAGCCTGAATATTTGTTCGCAAAAAGGGCTTGTTGACCGTTTTGATTCATGTATCGGAGCGGCGACGGTTGTCGCTCCGTTCGGCGGCAAATACTGCTCTACTCCTTCTCAGGTAATGGCTGCAAAAATACCTGTATTGGACGGCGAAACAAAAACCTGTTCAATTATGTCGTGGGGTTTTGACCCTTTAATATCCGAGGCATCTCCTTACCACGGAGCGGTTTTCGCCGTCGTTCATTCAGTGGCGAAGATTATCGCCGCAGGCGGAAGCAGAAAAAAATGTTGGCTGACGTTTCAGGAATATTTTGAAAGGTTACGTGACGATCCGCTCCGCTGGGGAAAACCGGCTTCCGCATTGTTAGGCGCTCTTAACGCTCAAATCGGTCTTGAAACTGCCGCTATCGGCGGCAAAGATTCAATGTCGGGCAGTTTTACCCTTGCCTCAGGCGGTCAAATCGACGTTCCGCCTACTCTGGTCTCTTTCGCCGTTTCCGCAGCGAAAATTGACAACATCATCACTCCCGAATTCAAAAAAACAAACAGTTATGTCTACTTGTTAAAACCGCCTTTTTCCGTTTATGAAAAAACCGATTTCGCCGTATTATGCGATTATTTTGACGGAGTTGAAAAAATTGCCGCTGAGGGAAAAATTCTTTCCTGTTGGGCAAGCGGAAGCGGCGGAACGGCGGAAGCAATTGTAAAAATGTGCATGGGTAACAAAATAGGTTTTACGGCGGAAAATGAACTTTTTACGGGAGACGGTTTTTGCGGATTTATCGTTGAAACCGACTCGCCGTTACAGATAAAAGACGCTGTTTTAATAGGGCGCACAACAAGCGATTATACTCTGAAAACAAAAACATATAATATTCCCATTGACACATTACAAGATGAATGGGAAAAAACTCTTGAGCCTGTTTATCCGTATCTTATAAAGCAAGACGGAAAAATTGAAAATTTCAAATGGAAACGGGAAAACACGGAGAAAAACCGGAAAAAAAGCGGAGCACGCTCGTTCGCAAAACCCAAGTTTGTTATTCCTGTCTTTCCCGGAACCAACAGCGAATACGACAGCGCAAGAGCGGTTGAAAAAGCGGGGGGAAAAGCGGAAATATTTGTTATACGAAACTTAACTCCCGCCGCCGTAGCCCAAAGCGTTAAAGATTTTGAAAAAGCGGTACGCAAATCGCAGGTAATATTTATTCCGGGAGGTTTTTCCGGCGGCGATGAGCCTGACGGATCGGGAAAATTTATCACGGCGTTTATGCGTAACAGGGCGATTAAAGACGCTGTTACAGACCTTTTACAAAACCGTGACGGGCTTATCTGCGGTATATGCAACGGATTTCAGGCGCTTATTAAACTGGGATTAGTGCCTTACGGCGAAATCCGTGATATGACGGAGGACTCCCCCACCCTTACATTTAACACAATCGGCAGGCATCAATCTACATTGCCTATCACAAAAGTTGTTTCCAACAAATCGCCGTGGCTTTCCTGTTTTGAACAGGGAGAGCGATTTATAGTACCGATTTCCCACGGCGAGGGACGCTTTATCGCCCAAGAGAGCCTTATCCGCTCCTTAGCCGCCAACGGTCAAATAGCCACTCAATATGTAGATTACGACGGCAACGCCTCGCAGGATATACGTTTTAATCCCAACAATTCCGATTTTGCCATAGAGGGAATCACATCCCCTGACGGCAGGGTTTTCGGGCGCATGGCTCACAATGAGCGTCTGGAAGACGGTATTTACAGGAATATCCCGGGTATTAGAAGAATGGATATTTTCGCCGGTGCCGTGAGATATTTTAGATAATTCCGAAAAAACTCACACAAAGGACACAAAGGTACAAAGATCACAAAGGAGGATCAGGGGGTTTTGTCCGTTATCTTATCGTGAAATTCACGCATAGATTTCGTAAAAAAAACCCTTTTTTCCTCTTCTTTGTGTCCTTCTCTTCCTTTGTGCTCTTTGTGTGAGGTATTCCCGCAAATATGTACCCAAAAGGGTGTATTTTGCGATTTTTAAATCCTCATATTGGGTAGGGCGGCAAGTAATAAAATACTTACATTCATAATATAACACCTAAAGGAGGGTATTATTATGAAGATCAAATTCAAACTGAGCATTGTGGTAATCACAATCATGGCTGTCGTGGTAGCAGGAATTACCATGTTATTACTTTGGCAAAGTTCAAAGAATACTTTGCAGCTGAGTCTGCGAAGTCAGGAACATTTGGTCAACAGCCGCGCCGAATTCTGGAAAGGCCGGGAAGACGGATTTGTCCGCGCTTTAACAACGCTGGCAAATGTAATGAGCGATTTTGAAACAGTTAAGCCGGAAGAAAGACGCGACAAGTACGATGATATGCTGAGATCGGCTTTTCAAGAAGAACCTCAGATGACAGTCTTGTATACAGTCTGGAAACCGAACGCTCTTGACGGTATGGACGCAAAGTATATAGGACGCGCAGGTTCAACTCCCCAAGGACAGTATGCGATGGCATGGAGCAATGAAACAGGCGAACTAATAAAACGTCAATCCAACGACGTTGACAATGTAATGGAACACATTTACGGTCCCAACAAATTCAAAGACCTCATCAGCGAGCCGATATTGCGGAATATAAACGGGGTTGAAAAGTACACAATAAGAATGATTGTTCCTATTACCAATAACGGAAAAAACGATGAAGAAGTTGTAGGCGCTGTAGGATGCGTATTATCTGTCGACGCAATGCAGAGCATAGTGGAAAATACGGTAAAAAATAACAAGGAAATCAGTATGCTCATAATCTATTCAAACAAAGGCTCAATTATCGCTCATTATAAACCTGAACGTATCGGTCAAAGTATGTTTGACGTTGACACAGAGTTAGGTGATTTCAGAAACGACATATTCAAAGCAGTGAAAAACAACGAGACCTGCAAAGGATCAATATATGAGCCTAATCTTAATGATCATATCAGATTTGTGGCAAAACCGATTCAAATCGGCAACTCTGATACAAATTGGATGATCCTTATAGGCGTCCCTGAATCTTATGTGTTAAAAGAAATTAAAGCTATAACCCATTTTACAGTTATTCTTGGCGTAATAGCCATTATTACAACAGCGTTGATATTCGTTTTCGCACTCGGATTCATTACAAAACCAATCGTCACAGTAACGAATACGCTCAAAGATATTTCACAGGGTGAAGGCGACTTGACAAAAACCATTCCCGAGAAAGGAAACGACGAAATTTCCGATATGTCGCGTTATTTTAACCTAACGCTTGATAAAATCAAAAAGATGATTATTGCAATAAAAGAAGAAGCGGGCGTTTTATCGGATACCGGCAATGATCTGTCCAGTAATATGGTGGAAACAGCGGCGGCAATGAATCAAATTACAGCTAACATTCAAAGCATCAAGAACAGGATCATCAACCAGAGCTCATCTGTAACTCAAACCAACGCAGCTATGGAACAAATCACCGGCAATATTGACAAGCTCAACGGATATGTGGAAAAACAAGCCGCCAATGTAGCGCAATCATCATCCGCTATCGAAGAAATGCTTGCAAATATTAAGTCTGTAACAAACACATTGGAAAAAAACGGCGCAAACGTTAACGAATTAAATACATCGTCGGAAATAGGACGTGAAAGCCTTGAAGAAGCGTTCTCCAGAATGCAGGAAATCTCGCGTGATTCGGAAGACTTGCTCAGAATTAACAGAGTAATTCTTGATATCGCCGCCCGTACCAACCTGCTTTCAATTAACGCGACTATTGAATCGGCTCACGCCGGAGAAGCCGGAGTAGGTTTCGCGGTAGTTTCCGAAGAATTTCACGATCTCGCCGAAAGCTGCGCATTACAGTCCAAGACAATAGGCACAGTGCTCAAGAAAATAAAAGGTTCAATTGATTATGTTAATAAAATTACAGGAACAGCGCTTTCAAGGTTCCAAGTAATTGATTCTGACGTAAAGACCGTATATCAGCAGGAAGAAAACATCCGTAACGCCATGACAGAGCAGAATGAAGGCAGCAAGCAGATATTGGAAGCGGTCGGCGAACTTAACGAAATTACCCGTCAGGTTAAAGAAGAATCGATTGAAATGTACGAAGAAAGCCGCGAGGTAATACAGGAAAGCCGTAACCTTGATCAGGTAACCCAGGAGATTACAGGAGGAATCAACGAAATGGCGAGCGGAGCGGAACAGATTAACGAAGCTGTAAACAAGGTTAATGAAATAACCATGAAAAACAGGGAAAACATCAATCATTTAGTCCGTGAAGTCTCATTATTTAAAGTAGCGTAAATCCTGCAAACTTGCCCCGCGCCTAAGACACCAGGCGCGGGGTCTTTTTTTTTCCAAAAATAAAAAAATAGTTCACTATTTTAAAATTTTATGTTATGTATTATATTTAATTAAGAGATAATAATTTCTTATAAAGAGGTATTTTGTATGAAAAGTGATGTTTCAAAGAAAAAAACGTCAAAAACCGCCGCAAAGAAGCCGGCGGCTAAGAAAACCGCTTCTAAGGCAAAAACATCAAAACCGGCGGCAAAAAAGACCGCTAAACCCGCCGCTAAAAAAACGGTAAAAACAGCCGCAAAAAAGACCGCGGCGAAAAAACCCTCTAAAAGCGCTCCCAAAACAGCCAAAAAACCGGCTTCAAAACCCGCCGTAAAAACGGAAAACCACGTAAAAATCGAAAAAAACCCTGAAATTCCCATGGAAAAGCCGGAAGAAAAGCCCGCCGTCCCCCAGCAGGATATGAGCCTCCCGGAAGGAAGCGCCTTACAGCAAACAGGCCACAGACGCCCCTTAATTGTCTTTCCGAAATAATTTTAATTTTTTTTAAAAATTTAGCTAAAGTATTTACCCCCCTAAGTCGACAATATATTCGGAAAGGTGTAATTGGAAACGGGGTTTCCGCGGATTCCGTACCCACATTACATTATCCAAGCGGTAAAACCGGTAAAATCGGTCAACACCGCGCGGGAGCATGGATGCCCCCGTAACGATTCAAGGAGGATCTTATGATCATTAATCACAACCTAAGCGCAATGTTTGCGGACCGGTCCCTCAAGGTAACACAGGTTTACCTTACAAAGAACATGGAAAAACTGTCTTCGGGACTTCGTATCAACCGTGCCGGCGATGACGCGTCGGGACTGGCTGTATCCGAAAAATTACGGAGCCAGATTCGTGGTCTTAACCAGGCTTCAACGAACGCCCAGAACGGCATTTCGTTTATCCAGGTTACAGAAGGTTATTTGCAGGAATCCCAGGACATTCTTCAACGTCTGCGAGAGTTGGCTGTCCAGGCTGCAAACGGTATCTACAGCGATGAAGACAGAATGTACATCCAGGTAGAAGTATCACAGCTCGTCGACGAAATCGACAGAATCGCGTCCCACGCCCAATTTAACGGTATGAACGTCCTTACAGGCCGTTTTGCCCGCTTAAAAGGCGACAACACTGTAACAGCGTCAATGTGGTTCCATATCGGCGCCAACATGGACCAGAGGGAAGAGGTCTTTATCGGAACCATGACATCAAAAGGTCTTGGAATCCGCCAAATGGACGATTCCTTTGTTACATTGGAGACCCCGGACGACGCAAACAGAACAATCGGTATTTGTGATGCAGCGCTCAAAATCATCAACAAGCAGAGAGCAGACCTTGGAGCTTATCAAAACCGCATGGAACACGCTGTCCGCGGCTTAGATATCGGCGCCGAGAATATGCAGGCTGCTGAGTCCAGAATCAGGGACACCAATATGGCCAACCAGATGGTTGACTATGTAAGGGACCAGATACTGAACCAGGCCGGTACTGCCATGCTTGCGCAGGCTAACCAAAGATCAAGTTCAGTCTTGTCATTATTGCAATAATGTGCTAAAATTACCTTATAGGGGGAATCGGATCTACTTAACCGTGGAAAGGAAATCCGAACTCCCCCATTTAAGGTAAGTATTAAGTCTGACGTATAAACAAAGTTTATACGTTTAGCAGGGTTATTTGACAAAACACTCTCCGTGTCCGGTTGATGAAAAAACAATCGGCGCGGGACAGCTCGAAACGATAGATTAAGATTGCACGTAACGCTTTCGATAATCAATCGTTTCGTTCTGTTTGCGGCAGGCAGGAACGGCAGCGCGAAACTGCTCCTGAATACCGCTACCGCGGAACGGCTCCGGCAAGGATAGCCGGGGTAAAGAAAACATGGAGGGTATATAAATGATTATTAATCACAACATGAGCGCCTATTTCGCCGACCGTCAGCTCGGCGT
>Ga0268262_10001298_pt1 | contig 31367 bp, 21 predicted proteins | sample TergutNc150P3_FD_190354 | JGI IMG/M metagenome (GOLD analysis project Ga0268262, IMG submission 190354) | Nasutitermes corniger P3 segment gut microbial community from laboratory colony in Florida, USA - Nc150 P3 (SPAdes) (version 2) | ecosystem: Host-associated > Arthropoda: Insects >... | reverse complement strand
GAACGGTATAAAATTCGAACAACGGTGGAACGCGCTAATTCCCACTTAAAAGACAATCTGATACCAAAAACGCTTTATGTAAAAGGATATTCTAAAGTCTCCTTTGTACTCTTTGCTGCTGTCCTTTGTCTGGCTTCTTTGAAGTATTTATCATTCTTATGCTAAGGGTTTTGGAAGAGGCTCCATTGTTATTTAGTGTCTGTCCACAAAGTCGGTTACTTTGCGGACAGACCTTGTATTTTCTCGCCAACGAACCTACGGTTCGCAGGCTGCGAAAATACGATTTTTAAGGTAGTCTGTCTATAATGTGTCCACATTATAGACAGACACTATTTAGTTTTTTCTGTACCTCTTTACCGGCAAGATAAAATAGAGCATAATAAAAATAAGGAGTATATTTATGGTAGCGATTTATCGGCTTAGAGCTGATGAAATAAACGATGCTTTTCTCAAAAATATTCAAAATAACTACATGAATAAGGAAATTGAAATAACAATACAAGAAATTGAGGATGAAACTGAATATCTGCTTAAATCCGAGTCAAATCACCGGCATCTGTTACGGGGCATTGAGGAAATACGAAGCGGCGCACCTCTGCAAACCATGACTGTAGAACAGCTCAATCGACTGGCATAAAACATGGATGTAGCTTTTACCAATGAAGCTTTTGCGTCCTTTCTTGAATGGCAGGAAACTGACAAACAAATATTCAATAAAATTAAAGCATTGATAATAAATACTTGCCGGGAGCCTTTTACCGGACTTGGGAAACCTGAACCGTTGAAACATGACCTTTCCGGATGTTGGTCCAGACGGATTACAGATGAGCATAGATTAGTATATACGGTCGAACAAGAAACCATAAAAATCATTTCCTGTAAATACCACTACAAATAACGATAAATGTGCGATAAATCGTTACGGCAGATACGGGGTAATTTTTTGTTTAAAAATTACATCAGTTTATTTTTTTGCCTCAATTCTGCCGCATTATTATATATTTCATCAATGGTCATATCTTTAAATAGATTTTCCTGCCATTTTGTATAGTCAAACGGCTCTTTTTGTATAAGCATAATAAAACGCTCCGCTTCAACTAATCCCAAATTTTTTATTAAGGTTTCCATACCTTCTGTTCTTATTAATGTATCTGTCCTCACTTTTCATCTTCCCCTATGTAAAATTGACGTATAAAATCAAGCGGATTTATTAAATTTATTTCCGGAATATTTTTATTTATTATTTTTCTGTCTGTTGTCAAAAAATATTCACATTCCGCTTTTATTGCACAGGCTATATGTATTGCGTCTTTTTGTTTAAAATTTTTTTGCATTATTTCTCTGCTTTTAATTAAAATTCTTTCTTCAGGGTCAATATCTAACACCGCTATATTTTTCCACTTCATAAAAGCCAATTGTCTGTCATAAAACGGATTAACGGAAATTTCATAATCCATCATAAAAGACCATGCAAGCTCATAATGCTTTTCTAATATCTCGTTCTGTATAAAAAGTTTTGCCTCTGCTTCCAAACGAATATTTAGGTTAGTCTGGTCATCATACGGTCTGTTTAAGCAGCAATTGTCTAAATATAATCTGGTTTTTACCAACTAAAATGCCTCTATTTGGTAATATACATAAAAATACCCGTTTTCGCAAGGTACTGCGTTAATGTAAAGCGTGGAGTTATCCGGCTGCAGCGGATAACTTTGGAATTGAAATTGTGGCTGTCGTTCCCGCGCCAATCTTGCTTTTTATTTCAAGAGAGCCGCCGCATTGCCCTGACAACCTTTGGCGGACATTGTTAATTCCGATACACAAGCGCCCGTTATTAGCCGCCTTTTCATACTCAAACCCCACGCCGTCGTCCGTTACGGTGATAAGAAATTCGCCGTCCGTTTCGCTTGTGCAAATTTTTACCGTTCCGCCGCCTTCCCGTTTGCCGATGCCGTGCTTGATTGCGTTCTCAACGATAGACTGCACCGTCAGCGCAGGAAGAAAAAAATCTTTAGTTTTAATATCGTAAATCACATTTAACGCGTCGCCGTACATGGCTTTTTCCAGATTAATAAAACCTTCAATATGTTTTAATTCTTTCTCGAAAGAAATCGGCTTTGTTTCTTCCAGAGAGTCCATGTTTCCCCTTAGGTAAGCCGAAAATTCTATAGTGGCTTTTTTTGCCTGCGCCGGGTCTTTGTCGCAAAGCCTTGATATGACGGCAAGGGCGTTGTACAAAAAATGCGGCTGTATCTGGCTGAGCATTATCGCAATTCTGCTTTGCGTTAGCTGTAATTCGTTTTCCTTCAATGTTTTTTGAAACTGCGCCTGCATGCCGATATAGATAAAAAGGATTGTCAGCGTTGACGCAATGTAAACCGACACATAACCGTAAACAGACACCTGAATGACAACGGCGATAATCGGCAAAATAATGTAAGACGCAAGGGCGAAAGTTTCCATGCGGTTTAAAGACTTGCGAAATCTTATTATTTCGATGGAGTTAAGCGCAAGACCAATCATGCCCAAAACCTGCGAAAGCCAATACATGCTTTGCCTGTGATAAACGTTATTTTCATCAATAATAAAATACATATTGTTAAGAAGAGAGAAGAATGTCAGGACAATCGCCAAACCGCAAACGCCGTAAACCATGTGTACCGCTATCCGTTTGATTTGTATTTTCGACGCCAGATATACATTGATGTAATTTGAAAAGCACATAATAATTACATAACTGAACTGGAATGTAAAAAAATTCCCGATAAAACTGAGAACAAAAAAAAGACGCCCCGCTTTTCCGATAGAATAAAACGCCAAAGCGTCGCTGAGCATGAGAACGACATTGGAAAGCAGCACCCAAATGAACGCCCTGTTTATTCGGTCTTTCAGGCTGTCTCCAATCAAAATACAAGCCATGATTGCAAGGCACATAACGCTGCATGATATTTCAATGGCGATATTAACCAAAATCAACGTACTCATTGTCATTAAGTATATAGAGAAAAGAGAACGGAAAAAAGGTAAATAGGGGGAAATATCCCGATTTTTATAAGCAGATTTTCCATGAAGCAGTTCCCTTTTGACTTTCGGCGTATTCCTTAATATCCGGTCGATTTCTTCTATAAAAGAGCCGCTTTTTTGGCATTTCGATGAGCAAAAATCTTTCACAAACTTTGTCCAAACGCCTTAAAACACAGGTTTTTTGTATCTTTTCAAGATTGCCCGCAAGTGATAAATTAAACATAGAAACATAATAGAGTTTTAGACTGAACAGCCGGGTATTTTATTTAGATAGAAGGTGTATTTTGTCGGTAATAAATACATTATTGGGAAACAAAGAGAAAAACAACACAAACAAGGAACCGCAGGAGTTATCCGGACACTGCGTCTCCGTTATTAAAGCTTTAAATAAATCAATAGAGATATTTTCTGTCAATAAAGAAGACACTTTTGACGAAGTAATGGCAAACGGCATACGCCCGATAGCGGAAGCTGTCGGTCTGGATCGGGTTGTCTTTTATATGCTGATTGAAAAAGAAGATGTTAAACGGATTGGGCAAATCTACCGCTGGGACAAGTCGAAAGGCGGCCTTATGTCTATTGCCGATGAATTGCGGATTTTGCCCCATGTTCCGATTATAGATGAATGGCTTTCGATATTATCAAAGGGCAGCTGTATACGGCTTAAAGAAAGCGAATATTCCAAAGAGGCGGCGGCTCTTTTAAGCGCTTACGGCGTAAAGTCGCTGTTGATGATACCCATTTTCACGCATGGTGAATTCTGGGGCGTTATCAATTTTCAGGATCATACCAACGAAAGGTATTTTGACGAGGACTGCTCCGAGCTGCTGTATTCGGCGGCTCGCGTATTCTCAAACGCCATTATAAATGTGGAAACAAAGCGCAGCGCGGAAAAAGCCATTGAAGCGCTGAAACGCCGCGAAGAAATGGAAGCCGCGCTGAACAGAGCCGCTATCCTGTTTCTCTCGCACAGCGAAAAATCTTTTGAGGATACAATGACAGCCGGCGTGAAAGAGATCGCCGACGCGTTCAATTTGGACAGATTTTCATTGCTGCGCAATTTATCCATGTCCGGCGATTCGCGTCACGGAGGGCAGATTTACCGGTGGAACAGGGATTCAGGCGGAACCACAGCGCCTATAAAGGGGCTGGAGTCTTTTGCTCCTGAAAAGTACGTGCCTAACTGGAGAAATATTTTCATGTCAGGCGGAACGATTAACGGCCCTGTAAAACTTATGCCGGAAGCGGAAGTGCTGCTGTCATTCGGCCTGGTATCAATATGCGTTACGCCGATTGTTATTAACAACGAATTTTGGGGTATTGCCTTTTTTGAGGACATTCATAACGAACGTTTTTTTGAAAAAGACAGCGTTGAAATAATGCGGTTGGCGGCGTTTTTATGCGCTAATACAGTCATACGCACCGACATGGAACGGGAAATAGCCAACGCCTACGAATTTAACAAAACTATCCTTGCCGCCTCTCCTTTTTGTTTGTCTTTCTTTGACGAAAACGCCGACACTATCGACTGCAACGACATCACCTTGAAAACGATGGAGACAACAAAAGAATATTACATCAAGCACTTTCATGAATTTTCGCCTGAATTCCAGAGCGACGGGAGCAGGTCCGAAGATAAGGCGATAAAGGTTATTAAGCGCGCGCTGAACGGCGAAACCGCGGTATTTGAGTGGGTACACCGTACTTCCAAAGGAGAGCTCATTCCTTTTGAGGTTACGTTGGTGCGCGTGATGAATAAAGGGAAATATGTTGCGATAGGTTTTCAATATGACCTTCGCAACATTAAAAAGATGGAAAGAAGCATAAGGGAACAGGGCGAACAGCTTAAAATAAAACTGGAACAGCAGGAATTAATTTCCGAACTTTCAAGAGGGTTTATTTCATCCGGCGATTCACAAACATTGGTACAGGAAGCTGTCGCCAAACTGGGGCGTTACCATAATGTAACATTGGTATTTGTGTTCGCTATAAATTATGACAGTAAAGACACTCATTTGGCGTACAGTTGGACCGCAGACAGCGCTCCGCCTAGGACGGCTATATCCAATCTGTATGGATATTTAACCGAAATTTTTCCTACAACTCTGCCTGAATGTTCCACAATACCGATAGTAGTCTGCGATAATACCGCAGCCAGCCCAGACGCGGTTTATCAGGCGCTCTATGCCATTAATATCATGGCCGTCATCGCCGCGCCGCTTTATGTCGACGGCCGCCTGTGGGGTGTAATGTGCGTAGAACAGGGCGGTACGCCGCGCAAGTGGACGGAAAACGAGAAGGGATTTGTCGCCATGACTGCAAGCACAATCGCGGGCGTAATCATGAGGGACATCTATACCGTAAAACTCAAAGACGCGCTCGACAAGGCGAACGCGGCAAGCAAGGCGAAGAGCGAGTTTCTTTCCAACATGAGCCACGAAATGAGAACGCCTATGAACGCGATAACCGGCATGACGGCAATCGGTAAAAACGCCAAAGACATAGAACGCAAAGATTACGCTTTTAACAAGATTGAAGACGCGTCAACACACCTGCTCGGCGTCATTAACGATGTGCTTGACATGTCAAAAATCGAAGCGAATATGCTGGAATTATCGCCCATTGAATTTAATTTTGAAAAGATGCTGCAAAAAGTAGTCGCTGTCATCAATTTCCGCGTAGACCAAAAAAAGCAAAAACTTAAAATACACATTGACAAGAGAATTCCCCAAACACTGATCGGCGACGACCAGAGGCTGGCTCAGGTCGTTACCAATCTTTTAAGCAACTCCGTTAAATTTACGCCTGAAGAAGGTTCTATTATCCTTGATGCGGATTTTATTAAGGAAGAAAAAGGCGTTTGTACCATACAGATTTCGGTAAACGACACGGGAATCGGCATAAACGCCGAACAGCAAAAACGCCTGTTCAATTCCTTTCAGCAGGCGGAATCCAGCACAACGCGCAAATACGGCGGTACGGGACTGGGACTCTCAATTTCCAAAAGCATTGTGGAAATGATGAACGGATCAATATGGGTTCAGTCAGAACCCGGAAAAGGTTCTACTTTTTCCTTTACCATTCAGGCAAAGTGCGGCACATCAAAAGAAAAGAAAGGGCTTTTGTCTTCAAGTGTAAATTGGAGCAATGTCCGCATTATGGTAATAGATGATGATCCTGATATATTAACTTATTTCCGTGATATTGCGCAGGGTTTTGAAATATCGTGCGAAACCGCGATAAGCGGCAAGGAAGCGCTCGCGCTCGTGGAACAGAAAGGCGGTTTCCATATCTATTTTGTGGACTGGAAAATGCCGGACATGGACGGCATACAACTGGCGCATGAAATCAAATCGCGGGTGTCCGAAAATTCCGTTGTTATAATGATCTCCGCCGCGGAGTTGAGTTATATTACAGAAGAAGCGAAAAAAGCCGGCGTGGACAAATTCCTGCCCAAACCCCTGTTCCCGTCCATCATTGCGGAAACCATCAATGAATGTATCGGCATGGACAAAAAGCAGATAGAGGAAGCGCAGGATAACATATCCGGTATTTTTACCGGCCGGCATATTCTTCTGGTGGAAGACGTGGAAATCAACCGCGAAGTTGTGATGGCTCTGCTTGAACCGACACAGCTGGAAATAGACTGCGCCGAAAACGGAACCGAAGCTGTCCGCATGTATACCGAAGCTCCGGATAAATACGACTTGATTTTCATGGACATACAGATGCCGGAAATGGACGGCTACGAAGCGACACAGCGCATCAGGGTTGTTGAATTGGAACGCCATACCGGCAAAAATTCCGCCAAAAGCGCGCCTGGAAGCAATAACCGGAAGCCGTACAGGCAAGTTCCCATTATTGCCATGACAGCTAACGTGTTCCGTGAAGACATTGAAAAATGCCTTAACGCCGGAATGAACGACCATGTAGGCAAACCGCTTGATTTTGAAGAAGTCATGAAAAAACTGAAAAGCTATTTGACCTGATTTAAGGAGAATAGATGTTAATAACGCGAATCCCGATTAAAACGACGCTTATCCCGGTTATTGCCGCCATATTTTTACTGGCTGTATTTTCCGGCTGCGAAAAATCACCGATAAATCCGACAGACGAAATTATCATGTTTAATTCGTACAAAGAAATTCCCGGAGTAACGGAAGATGAAATAAAGGCTATCGAGGCGTTACGGGAAAGAATTCCTTTTTTTGTGTACGGAATGCTTCCGTCAACAGAAACATTTATCAGGGAAAACGGCGAAATCGGAGGGTATTCCGTTTTGTTCTGCGCATGGCTTTCACAGTTGTTCGGGATTCCCTTCATCCCTACTATTTTTGAGTGGGGCAATCTGGTAACGGGAATAGAATCGGGCGAAATTGATTTTACAGGGGAAATGACCGCAACCGCTGAACGCCGGGAAGTTTTCTTTATGACCGATGCAATTGTAGAACGTTCAATAAAAATTTTCCGTCTTAAAAACAGCAAGCCTGTTACGGATATTATCCGTTCCGGCGAGCTGCGCTGCTGTTTTCTGGAAGGCACTACAACAATAGACAGCGTTACCGCGCGTTTACACGGCATATATTCAATTATCCTTGTGAACAGTTATAAAGACGCTTACAACGCGCTCAGGAACGGGGAAGCGGACGCCTATTTTGCCGAAAATCACTCGGAAGTCGCTTTTGATGTATATGACGATATAATAGTAGAAGACTTCTTCCCCGTAATTTACAGTCCGGTTTCTTTAACCACAAAAAACCCCAATCTCCGGCCAATTATCTCGGTCGTACAGAAAGCCCTGTACAGCGGTTCTTTGAACTATTTAGCTAACCTGTATAAGCTGGGGGTAAATGAACACAAACGGTATAAACTGTTTATGCGCCTGTCAGATGAAGAAAAAGCGTTTATAAATAATAGGAAAACCGTATCGTTTGCCTCCGAATACGATAATTACCCTATCAGTTTCTTCAATAGATACGAAAAACAATGGCAGGGAATCGCCCATGACGTATTGAAAGAACTGGAAATACTCACAGGTTTAACTTTTCAGGTTGCCAATGAACCGGGAACGGATTGGCCCGAATTGCTGCAATCGCTGAAAAGCGGAAAAACATCCATGATAAGCGAGTTATTGCACTCGGAAGAGCGCGTCGGGTTATTCCTGTGGCCGCAGTCCACGATTACTACGGATAATTTCGCGCTTATTTCCAAATCGGCTTACCCAAACATAAGCATCAACGATATTTTACGCATTAAGGTGGGTTTGATTAGCGGCACCGCGTATGCTTCATCATTTATAAACTGGTTTCCGGATCATAAAAACACGAAACTCTACGATAACACCGATAAAGCCTTTGACGCTTTGGAACGAGGCGAAGTGGACGCGGTTATGGCGAATCTCAGTCAGCTTCTCATGCTGACAAATTATAATGAGCGCACAGGCTACAAGGCGAATTTTTTATTCGATTTTGCCTACGAATCCACTTTCGGGTTTAATCTGAACGAAAAGGTACTGTGTTCTATCGTAGACAAAGCGCTCAATCTTATCGACACTAAGGGAATTTCAGGACAGTGGATGCGCAAGACCTACGATTACAATGTAAAACTTGCGAGTTCCCAGCGCCGGTGGTCAATCAGCGTGGCGGCTTTGTTCTTTTTTATACTTGTTCTTCTGTTCATTCTGTTTCAAAGAAAACGCATTGCGGAAAAATACCTTGAAACGCTTGTACAGAAACGAACAAACGAACTGGTGATTCAAAGCGCAACTCTGTCAGCCGCGTTTGACGCAACTCCCGATCTCGTATTCTGCAAAGATTTAAATTCGCGCTTTATGCGATGCAACAAAACTTTTGAAAAATATTTTAACATCCGCGAAGCCGACATTATAGGGAAAGGGGATATTGACGGGTTGGGAATACCCGCCGAGACTTCGAAGAAGTACAATGAGGTAGATCGCAAGGTTGTCAGCGAAGGGCGGATGCTGACGATTGAAGAACAAATACCCTCCGCCGACGGAACCGTACAGCTTTTTGAAACGTCAAAAGTCCCGATGATACAAAACGGCCAAACAATCGGAGTTATGGTTATATCGCATAACATAACGGAGCGCAAGGAAATGGAAGAACAGGCGCTGAGCGCAAGCCGCGCCAAATCGGCGTTCCTCGCCAATATGAGCCATGAGATTCGCACGCCGATGAACGCCATTATCGGAATGACCGCAATAGGGAAATCTTCCGCCGAACTTGACCGCAAGGATTACTGTTTTACCAAAATTGAAAACGCGTCCAGCCATCTGTTAGGTGTAATCAACGACATACTGGATATGTCAAAAATCGAAGTCAACAAATTCGAGCTTTCTCCTGTGGAATTCAGTTTTGAGAAAATGATTCAGCGCGTTATAAATGTCGTTAGTTTCAGCATGGACGAAAAAAAACAGAAATTTACGGTTAATATAGACAAAGAAATTCCCAAAACCATGATCGGCGATGACCAAAGGCTGGCTCAGGTCATTACCAACCTTCTGGTGAACGCGGTTAAATTCACGCCGGAACGCGGTTCTATCGGCCTTAGCGCGCGGTCTTTGGGAGAAAAAGACGATCATTGTACCATTGAAATTTCGGTAAGCGACACGGGGATCGGCATCAGCCCCGAACAGCAGAAAAATTTGTTTAATTCTTTTCAGCAGGCGGAGATCAGTACGTCCCGCAGGTTCGGGGGCACCGGACTGGGCCTTGCCATTTCCAAAAACATTGTCGAAATGATGGGCGGGGCAATATGGGTTCAGTCCGAAATCGGGAAGGGAGCCGTTTTTACCTGTACGGTACAGGCGAAAAAGAGCGCTCATGCGGAAGACGCGGCAGACGTTTCGGATACCGACAATAAACCCAAAGAGCTTGTAATAGACGGACTATTTAACGGGCGGCGGATACTGTTAGTTGAAGACGTGGAAATAAACCGGGAGATAGTGATGGCGCTGTTTGAACCGACCAAGCTGGAAATAGACTGCGCTGAAAACGGGGCGGAAGCGGTGCGCAAATTCAATGAAGCCCCTGACAGGTACGAATTGATCTTCATGGACATACAGATGCCCGAAATGGACGGTTATGAGGCGACACGGCGTATCCGCGCGATTGATAACCCAAAGGCGAAAACCGTTCCTATAATTGCCATGACCGCAAACGTGTTCCGTGAGGATATTGAAAAATGCCTTAATGCGGGTATGAATGATCATGTCGGTAAACCGATTGATTTTGAAGAAGTAACGGAAAAACTGAAAAATTATTTGTCATAAAAACAGGAGCCGCGGGAACAAAATATTATGAATTTGATATTACTATACACTGCCTGTACTTTGGCGATTTTACTTATAGCGTCATCTGCGGCATTATTTTTAATGTGTCAAAAAAAAGCCAAACTTGCGAAAACGCTGGAGGAAGAAAGAGCCGCCCACAGAAAAAAAATCTATTGGCTGGAATCAATACTTGACTCGGTAAGTTCGCCGATTTCCGTAACAAACAAAAACAGGGAATGGACTTTCGTCAACAAAGCGATTGAAAGGTTTCTGGGCGTGAACCGTGAAGAAGTAATAGGCATGAAATGCAGTTCATGGAAATCCAATATTTGTGATACGCTGAACTGCGGCATAACAAGGCTTGAAAGCGGCTTTAAAGAAACATATTTTCAGCAATTCGGCGGCGAATACCACATGCTTGTTTCCTATTTGTACAATGAAAAAGGCGAAGAGGACGGCCATGTCGAAGTGGTCTATGAAGATACAGCGGTAATAGCCAGAGAAAAAAAGAAATTCGAGGAACTGGCCCACTGGTATGAATCCATTCTTGACACCATACCGTTCTTTATTTCCGTAACCGACAAAGACCTGAAATGGACATTCATTAACGCGGCGCTTGAAAACAGCTTTAACTTAAAACGAAAAGATGTTATCGGCAAACATTGCAGCTATTGGGGTTTTGATCACTGTAAAACCGATGATTGCAGTATAATGCGCGCAAAGCGCGGTTTGAGCAAGACTTATTTTTCATCGGAAAATAAATCCTATCAGACTGATGTGCAGGTACTCAAGGATTTAAACAACGAGATAGTAGGTTATATCAAACTTGTACAGGATATAACAAAATTTGAAGAAATGACAAAACAGCAGACGGAAGCCGAATCCGCCGCCCGCGCAAAATCGGCTTTTTTGGCAAATATGAGCCACGAAATGCGCACTCCCATGAACGCCATTATCGGCATGACGGCGATAGGAAAATCCTCCCCCGCTATTGATCGCAAGGATTACTGCTTTAAAAAAATTGAAGACGCGTCAACGCATCTGTTAGGTGTAATCAACGACATTCTTGATATGTCAAAAATTGAAGCCGGAAAATTCGAGCTTTCGCCCGAGGAATTTAACTTTGAGAAGATGGTCCAGCGGGTCGTAAACGTCGTTAATTTCCGCGTGGATGAAAAGCAGCAGAAGTTAACGGTAAACATAGATCACGCAATTCCTCAAACCCTGATCGCGGACAGCCAGCGGCTGGCGCAAGTCATCATCAACCTGCTGGGAAACGCGGTAAAATTTACGCCCGAACACGGTTCTATCAGCCTTGACACGCGGTTTTTGGGAGAAGAAAACGGGTTGTGCGGCATAGAAGTTTCTGTACGCGACACGGGAATCGGAATAAGCGCCGAACAGCAGAAAAATCTGTTCAGTTCGTTTCAGCAGGCGGAAACCGATACGTCGCGCCGCTTCGGAGGTACTGGGCTTGGGCTTGCCATCTCCAAGAACATTGTTGAAATGATGGGCGGGAAGATCAAACTTAATTCCGAGCCGGGAAACGGCTCCGTTTTTACTTTTAATATTAAAGCTAAAAAGGGCGGTCAGGCAAAACGGCGGCTTCTTTCGGACGGAGTAAATCGGGACAACCTGCGAATTCTCGCGGTAGATGATGATCCCGATATTTTAATGTATTTTAAAAAAATTGCGCAGCAGCTCGGCGTATCCTGCGATACCGCCGCAAGCGGAGAAGAGGCGTTAAAACTCACGGAAAACGGCAACTACAACATCTACTTTATTGACTGGAAAATGCCGGGTATGGACGGGATAGCTTTAACAAAGGAATTAAAAGCGCAGCCGTCCGGCTCCGGAAATTCCGTGGCGATAATGATTTCCGCGGTTGAATGGAGCGTTATTGAGGACGAAGCCAGAAAAGCGGGCGTTGACCGTTTCCTGTCCAAACCTCTTTTCCCGTCTACAATTGCCGATGTAATACACAACTGCCTGGGAATAGATTACAGCGTTGAAGAGGAAAAATCCAAAGTTGACGGGCTTTTTGCCGGACGGCGCATACTTCTGGCCGAGGACGTGGAAATAAACCGCGAGATAGTGATGGCGCTGTTTGAACCGACCAAACTGGAAATAGACTGCGCTGAAAACGGCGTACAGGCAGTGCGCAAATTCAGCGAAACGCCCGATAAATACGATCTGATTTTCATGGACGTACAAATGCCGGAAATGGACGGTTATGAGGCGACGCGGCGTATACGCGCAATTGACTTACCAAAAGCCAAAAATATTCCGATAATTGCAATGACAGCTAATGTTTTCAGGGAAGACATTGAAAAATGCCTTGATGCCGGCATGAACGACCATGTAGGGAAACCGCTGAATTTTGACGAAGTTCTGGAAAAACTTCGTACCCATTTTGAAAAGCGTTAACTACGATTTAAACATAAACATGGACGGCAGGCGGTATTGCGTCTAAAATATACATAGGAGACTGAAAATGGGAAGAGTGCCGCTCGCTCCGGTTATACGGATTGATGAGGAAAAATGCGTAAATTGCTACGCCTGTATAACCGGATGCCCGGTTAAATACTGCATGGACGGGTCAAAAGAAAAAGTAATAATTAACGCTGACCTTTGCATCGGCTGCGGAAACTGTATTTCTGTCTGCCATCATGAGGCCCGCCATTTGGTTGACGATACTGCCCATTTTTTTTCAAACCTGAAAAACGGAGAAAAAACCGTCGCCGTGGTCGCTCCGGCTGTTGCGTCTGTTTTTCCCGGCATGCACCTGAATTTAAACGGCTACCTTAAATCGCTGGGCGTTGAAAATTTTTTTGACGTAAGTTTCGGCGCGGAACTAACAGTCGTTTCATACCTGAATTATATAAAAGAAAAAAAACCGCGAATGGTCATAGCGCAGCCATGCCCGGCCATTGTAAGTTACATCGAAATTTACCACCCTGAACTGATACCCTATCTTGCTCCGGCGGACAGCCCGATGCTCCATACGGCAAGAATGATACGCGAATATTATCCTCAGTACAAAGACTATAAAATCGCAATAATTTCCCCGTGTATCGCAAAACGGCGCGAATTTGACGAAACCGGACTCGGCGACTACAACGTTACCATGATTGCCCTTAGAAACCGCTTGCAGAAGGATAATATTGACCTCGCTTCTTTCAATCCGGTTGAATACGCAGGACCGCTTGCCGAAAGAGCGGTTCAGTTTTCCACACCCGGCGGTTTGCTTGACACTGCCGAGCGGTTTGTACCCGGCATCCGCAGAAATACGCGCAAAATAGAAGGACTGCACAGCATTTATCACTACCTTACCGAAGTTTCAGAATTGTTGAACGATCCGGATGTGGAATTCCCCCTCTTGATAGACTGTTTAAACTGCGAAAAAGGCTGCAACGGCGGTCCCGGAACGGGCAACAATTCCATACCTGTAGACAGGCTGGAAAGCCCTGTCCGTAAACGCAGCGCGGAACTCGAGAAAAAACTGTCCCCCAAACAACAAAGAGAACATTATGAAAAATACCACAGACTGCTGAACAAGTACTGGAAACGCGGATTGTATGATCGCGCTTACAAAAACCGTTCGGAGAATTATGACAAAAAAACGCCGAACGAAAATGAAATATCTGAAATCTACCATAAGATGAAAAAATTCGCAAAAGCCGATCTGTACGATTGCGGAGCCTGCGGTTACGGAAGCTGTAAAGGGATGGCCATAGCAATTCACAACGGCATTAACAAGCCGGAAAATTGCGCTCATTATACCCTTGCCATGCTCAAGGAAGAAATGGGCGCTGAGGAATTAAACAAAAAGCTTGAGGAACATATTGAGAAGGCATTCGGCCTTATTGAAGGGATAGAAAATTTAGTGCAAAAACTGCACACAGCCATCGACTCACAATCGGCGGCGGTAACAGAATCTTCAGCGGCGACCGAAAGAATTATCGATTCGATCAAAAACAATTCTGAAATTTCCCGAAACAAAAAAGAAGCCATAAATGATTTGATTGAAAATGCCTCGCGGGGACAGGAATCCATGCGGGAAACAATTCAATCGGTTGAAAGCATTTCCAAATCGGTTGACGGCATAGCGCAGGCGATCAGAATAATCAGCTCAATAGCAGCTAACACAAACCTTCTGTCAATGAACGCCGCAATTGAAGCCGCCCATGCCGGAGAAGCGGGCAGAGGCTTCGCTGTGGTTGCCGGAGAAATACGCCGCCTCTCGGAAACTACAAGAGAAAATTCACTGAATATTTCCCGGACGCTTAAAAGCATCATTGACGGAATAGCCGTTACCTCAAAACAATCAAGCGATACCGGCAGCCGGATTACCGAAATGTCCAAAGAGATAGCCGACTTTGCCGAAACAATGACCAACTTGATTAATACCTTTGACGAACTGTCGGCGCAAAGCAATGAAATTACTGTCGCGCTGAGCGGTCTGCGCAATCAAAGCGATTTAGTAAAAACCGACTATAACGAGATATTGTCAATGACGGAAAAATTGAGTTCCGCGATGCAAATACTGACTAAACTGGTGGCAAACAAAGTAGAAGTCGAAGAGGCAATGTAATACGTCAGTACGGAAATGTTTTCGGATACGGCGATGCCGGTTGATGTACTGAAAAAACTGATGTACGTCAGCCGTCAATGTTTCCTGTAAAATAATATTTTACTGGAAAGATAAAGGGGAATTATATGAGCCTGAGATTTAAATTAACCACGATTATCCTGGCGATGATCCTGGTGTCTGTCGCGGTTTTATCCGTGTTCAACCTTATACGGTCTTCAGCTTTACAATTGGACACAACCCACACTTACGCTCAGACGCTGGCAAAACTCAACGCAAAAGAAGTTCAGCGGCAAATGGAAGTCTTCACGGATTACGGGAACGTACTCGTCCAGATATTCAACAGCTACGAAGATACGGAAATGAGCGGACGGCGGGCCATGTATGACGATGTTATGCACAGCCTTATCTCAACAGTCGACTCTATCGCCGGTATCTGGACAGCGTGGTTTCCCAACACCATAGACGATTATGACGCCCGATTGGGGCAGTATCAAACATATTTCCATAGAATGAACGGTCCTGTAGTTAGAGAACCCGCCGGCTTTGAAGGCTGGCAGAACCAACTGGCGAGGGTAACCGCGCAAGGACTTACTTCCACAACAGGAAGAGAACCTGCTTATCAAGAACTTGCGGATGTCTTTTGGGCGGATGTAACCGGCGTGGGGAACGTCCCCATCGTCGCCGTCATTTATACTTTTAAAAACAGTTCAGGCAGAATTGTAGGTCTTGTCGGAGTCAACTTTATAAGCACAGTTCAGCAAATAGTAGAAGATTTGATAAAAGAAATTTACGACGGCGCGGGCATAGCCGCAGTATACAGCGATAACGCTACGGCTATAGCTCATTGGGACAAGGAAAGGATACAACAAAATTTAAAAACCAACGACAAAGAAAAAGCGCTTTTTGGAGACGACATTGACCGTATAGCCGAAGCAATCTTGCACGGAAAGACCGTTATATTGGATAAATATTCCCAAGTCATGAAAACGGAAGTATACTATATTTTCCAGCCCATTCTCGTTTCCGGCTTTGAAACAACCCCCTGGTCTTTGCAAATAGGAATCCCCGTATCGGAAATAAATAAGCCGATTAATTCCCTGATAACTTATTCCATAATATTCGCCGTTATCCTTCTGGTATTGGCGGCGGTTATTACTTTGTTAGTCGCCGGCGGCATCATTAAACCGATAATCCGCGTAACCGCTACCTTAAAAGACATATCCGAAGGCGAAGGCGATCTGACTCGGAGCGTTGTCATCAATTCAAAAGACGAGGTAGGCGACCTTGCCACGTATTTCAATAAAACGCTTGAAAAAATTAAAGGTTTGGTTCTTCTTATTAAAAAACAGGCAAATTTGTTATCAGAAATAGGCGCTGACTTGTCAAGTAACATGACCGAAACGGCGGCGGCGGTAAATGAAATTAACTCCAATATTCAAAGCATCAAAGGCCGCGTCATAAACCAAAGCGCCAGCGTAACAGAAACAAACGCCACAATGGAACAGGTTATTACCAACATCAATAAACTGAACGGTCTTGTGGAAAATCAGGCTGACACAATTTCAAAACGCTCCGCCTTTATTAAATCTATGGTAAATAACATCGGTTCTGTAAATCAAACCTTAATGAAAAACCTGGAGAATGTACAAACCCTCAAAGAAGCCTCCGAAGTAGGCCGCAGCGGATTACAGGAAGTGGCGACTGACATTCAGGAAATTGCCCGTGAGTCCGAAGGCTTATTGGAAATCAACGCTGTAATGGAAAACATCGCAAGCCAGACGAACCTGCTTTCAATGAACGCCGCGATAGAGGCGGCGCACGCGGGGGAGGCGGGAAAAGGCTTCGCCGTAGTCGCCGATGAAATCCGCAAACTGGCGGAAAGCTCCAGCGAACAATCCAAAACGATTGGCACGGTACTGAAAAAAATAGCGGAATCAATCAAAAAAATTACAAGCTCCACCGAGAACGTTCTTGCCAGATTCGAGGCGATTGATTCAGGCATAAAGACGGTAGCGGAACAGGAAGAGGTAATCAATCACGCTATGGAAGAGCAGGCTGAGGGAAGCAACCAACTCCTTCAGGGAACTACCAATTTGAATGAAATTACCCAACAGGTAAAAGCCGGCTCCGAAGAAATGCTCGAAGGCAGTCAGGAAGTCATGAAGGAAAGCCAGAATCTTGAAAAGGTAACGCAGGAAATAACCGGCGGCATGAACGAGATGGCGTCAGGCGCGGATCAGGTGAATACCGCAGTACATCAGGTCAATGAGATAAGCGGCAAGAACCGCGATGCCATTGACGCTTTGCTGAAAGAAGTTTCACGCTTTAAGGTGGAGTAATAACAGCGATACCAATAATAATTTGTTCGTCCGTTTCGCGGAAAAATATTACTCAAATGTTTTCCTCAAACATTTTTTGAATATCCGCGGCGGTTTGTTCGATGTCGTTTATGTCATTAACACGATTTTTAGTTTGGAAATATTGATATAGTTACATCAATGCGTATTTATGCCGCACCCAGACAGCGGCAACCAACAAAAAAATAACAAGTAAACTGACAGCTTTTTATCTGTTATTTGCTATAAACGTTCCAATCTTAAACTAATGAGTTTTACCATAAATATGCCAATCCTTCATCTTCATATAGTTTCAATTGTTTATCTTTACTGACAAGAACATATTCGTTTTGTATACATTGAAATATCAGCATTCGATCAAATGGGTCTTTATGGCTGTCTTTTTGCGGCAGGTTCATACTGGTTAATGCGTCAACCGGCTCCAGTGGTATTAACGTAAATCTCATTTTTCTGCAATATTCCGGTATTTTGTTTAGTTGAAAGCTGACAAATAATTTTCCAATACTGTTTTTTAAAGCTATTTCCCATAATGAAACAGCGCTTACATAAATATCGTTATCTGCATTTTTTATTTCCTGAATGACTTTTTTGGACAATTCATTTGTTTTACCTATTGACCACAATAAGGTATGGGTATCAAGTAACAGCTTCATTATTTTACCTGATTATCCAAACCGCACAATTCTTCAGTTGTCATTTTAAAATTATTCATAAATTCAATCTTTACTTTTCCATCCAGTATTCCAATTTCCCGCTCGGTCTTTTTTTCTTCCGCATAAGGAACAATCATTGCTACCGGTTTTTTTGCCCTCCCAAATAGAATTCCTACTTTTTCCCCATTTTTCACTTCTCCCAGTATTTGTGAAAAGTGAGTCTTTATTTCTCCGACAGCCATAGTTTTCATGGAGAAAAGATACAATTAATTGGACAACTTGTCAAGTACAGTAAATAATTTTCGTTGTTGACGGAAATGCGCCTTGATCGACGCTTGTCGGTTCGTTATTTAAATTTCCTCAAACATTTTTTGAATATCCGCGGCGGTTTGTTTGATGTCGTTTCCCTGCGCGGTGAAGTCGCTCCAACTGCGGTAGAGGGGCAGGCGATATGCCGCAAGCGCTTCGATACCGTCCCGTTGAGAGACAGGGCGGCCTTTCACCGGCAGAAGAGAAATATCCCTTTCCCGAAAAACAACCACGCCGTTTTGCCGGATAATACGGCGGTTCTCTTCACGTGTAACAACGCCTCCGCCTGTCGCGATAACCTTACCGCTCTGTTTGCATACGTTTTTCAGAACATCCGTTTCCAGCGCGCGGAATTTTTCTTCGCCGGTTGTTGAACCGCTGTTATCTGCAAATATTTCAGGTATCGGCCTGCCCGCGGCCCGCGTAATCAATGCATCGGTGTCGATAAATTCCCGCCCCATCTTTTTTGCAAGAGCGGTTCCTACGCTGGTTTTGCCGCAGCCGGGCATACCGATCAAAACAAGGTTAAGGGATTGGCGGGCAATCTTTGAATTGATCCTCTCAATTTCATCATCCGCAATTGCCGTATCCGTAAAATACTCCGCCGCTTTTTTTGCCTGCGCTACAAGCATTACAAAGCCGTTAAAAGCGGGAATACCCGCGTCCCGCGCCTGCGCGAGCAGTTCAGTGCGCGCCGGATTGTAGATCAGGTCTATCACTCCGCGGCACTCACTAAAAATTTTAAAATCAGGTAACGGAGAGACGCCGTTGTTCGGGTACATTCCGACAGGCGTTGTGTTTATTATCCATTTCGCGTTACGGTGTCTTTCGAGGTTTCCGTAGTTGTCTTCGCCTGTTCTGGAAATTACGATAATTTCAGGCGACTTCTGACTTTTCAACACGGCTTGTACGGTTACGGAAGAGCCGCCGCTGCCGAGCACTAATGATTTTCCATCGGTTGGATTCATCTTTGCCTTATTCATCAAATAACTGACGCCGAAGAAGTCCGTATTATGACCGGACAACGCGCCGTCTTTGCGGCGGACAATGGTGTTTACGCTGCCTGTTAACCGCGCGGTTTCCGACAGTTCGGCGCAAAACGGGATTACCGTTTTTTTATAGGGGATTGTAACATTTAAGCCGTCAAAATCCCCGTTGCGCAGAAAATCCTCAACTTCTTCCGGTTTTTTTTCGTACAAGCGGTATTCGTAGTCTCCCAACTCGCCGTGAATCTGCGGTGAGAAACTGTGGGATAGTTTTTCACCTAACAAACCGAAACGCGGTTTCACACTACTTCCGAATAACTGCCCAAATAATAAAACCTGTCGCTTAATTCGCTTAATTCCCGGATTGTCTGCATAAGCGCGGGCGAATAAACCGGCGTCTCAAGATCAAAATAAAACATAAACTCAAAATCGCTGTCCGGAATCGGGCGGCTTTCCAGTTTAATAAGGTTAATTCCGTGAATATAAAAACGCGACAGAACATGGTAAAGAGAACCGGGTTTATTCGGAATGGTCATCATAAGGCTGGTCTTGTCCGCTCCCGGATAAATGGCGAGCGATTTTGAAACGCAGATAAAGCGCGTAAAGTTGCTGCCGCGATCCTGCACAGAATCTGCCAAGCGGTGCAGATCGTACAAAGCCGCGCATTTTGCGGAAGAAAGAGCCGCCGCATCCGTTCTGCCGGATTCGGCTACCATCTTTGCGGCTATTGCCGTATTTTCGCATGCCGTTATCTTGCAGTTCAGCGATTTAAGGTAACCCGCGCACTGTGCGATTGCCTGTTCATGGGAAAAAACTTCTTTAATATCAGAAATTTTCACGCCCTTTTTCGCAAGAAGGCTGTGATCGATTTTTAACCTGACGCTGCGCACAATGCTGTACGGATAGCGCATCATCAAATCGTATACCTGATTGATAGAGCCTGCCGTGCTGTTTTCAAGCGGCAGAAGTCCGTATTGGCACAGTCCGTGATCAATCGTTGAAAAAACGCTTTCAAAAGTGCTGCAGTACATTATGCTGGGAAGCTCAAACAATTTTTCCGCCGCAAGCTGGGAGTATGAGCCTTCCGTTCCTTGACAGGCGATAACTGTCCGCGAGGGAAAGACCCATTCAGTATCACGGATGCTTTGCTGGATTCGGTCTGTCAGCTCACAGGTTTGATTTAATATCCTCTCCTGATCGGCGCGGCTTAACTCAAAGAGCAGGGCGTATAACGCGACAATATATGATTCTCTTCCAGCGTCCGTTTTAAAAGACAGATCGTATAATTTTTGCCGCTCGCGCGCGGGATCGTGCACCGGCAGATTATTCTCTTTTTTATAACGCGCTATTTCGGCGGAAACATCCATACGCCGCTGAAACAGGCGGACAAGACCGTCGTCAACTTCATCAATTTGCTTTCGCAGTTCCTGTAAGTCCATTTTTTTACTCCTCCATTATTTATACCGCATAATGTCATAAAGAACTATTGCCGTAACGGCTTCGACACACGGAACAGCCCGAGGCACTATGCACGGATCGTGGCGGCCTGTAACTGCAAGTTTAACATTTTCACGGCGGGAGAGGCTGACGCTGTCCTGCTCTTTGGCGATTGACGGAGTGGGCTTAAACGCGGCGCGGAACAAAAGCGGCATACCTGACGTAATGCCGCCCAAAATGCCGCCGTGACGGTTAGTCCGTGTTTGCACTGAATCTCCGTTCATATAAAAAGCGTCGTTATTTTCTGAACCGCGAAGGGCGGCGGCGGCAAAACCGTTTCCGAACTCCACTCCCTTAACCGCCGGAATGCCGAAAAGCGCCGCCGCAAGACGGTTCTCTATTCCGTCAAAAATCGGCTCCCCAATTCCGGCGGGAACGCCTATCGCGCAGCACTCAATTATTCCGCCGACAGAGTCACCGTCATTTTTTGCCGCTTCTATCGCGGCCCGCATTCGCTCTCCGGCTTCTGTATCCAAAACGGGAAACTCAGCTTTTTGTAAAGAGCGCATTTCGTCCTCGCCGACATTAACAGGATCAAACGGCTTTGCGGTAACATTTCCGATTTGCACAATATGCGCCGCAATATTGATTCCCTCACGTTTTAGAAGCTGCAAACAAATGCCGCCTGCTATACAAAGGGGAGCGGTAAGCCGTCCGGAAAACTCTCCGCCGCCGCGATGATCACGCGCAGGCCCATTTTTTACAAACGCCGTATAATCCGCGTGGCTTGGGCGCGGAATATCCTTTAATGAATCGTAATCCGACGATTTTGTGTCCGTGTTGCGGATAACGGCGGTCAGCGGCGCGCCGCAGGTAACGCCTTCCGCAAGACCGGATAAAAATTCGGGCTCGTCCGCCTCTTTGCGCGCCGTTGAATGGGCGTTCTGTCCGGGAGCGCGCCGTTTTAAAAAAGCGCCGAGTTCTTTAAAATCGATCTGAAAACCGGCGGGAAGCCCGTCAATGCACACGCCGATAGCGGGCGAGTGGGACTGTCCGAAAATCGATACTTTTATATTGCCGCCGTATACCGAAGACATATTAATTCTCCTTTTCGCAAATGCCGCCCAACGTTACGTGAAAATCGTCAAAAAAAGCCGGGTAAGATTTATTAACAGCTTCGGCGTTTTGGATTGTTACGGGATTTGAACACGCGCCGCTAAGAACGGCGGCGGCCATTGCGATCCTGTGATCTCCGAAGGACTGTACTGCGCCGCCTTGCAGTTTCTTTTTCCCCTGAATGACAAGTCCGTCGTCTGTTTCCGTAACATCCGCGCCAAGTCCGCAAAGGGAAGCGGCAACTGTGCGAAGTCTGTCGCTTTCCTTCAACCTCAACCTTCCCGCGCCCTTGATTACAGTTTTTCCCCGCGCCGCAGACGCAACGGCGGCTAAAACAGGTACAAGGTCGGGCGTGTCTTCCGCGTTAATTTCAATTCCATTTAACGTTCCGGGAGACACCGTAACCTCGCCGTTGTCAACAGAAACACACGCCCCAAATTTTTTTAAAAGTTCGATAATCGCGCGATCGCCTTGCCGCGAATTAATATCAAGTCCGGTACAGGTTATTCCGCCTGTCCCGATTGCGCCCGCGCAAAGCCAAAAAGCCGCGTTGGACCAGTCTCCTTCGGTTTGGACAATCTTCACAGAGCGGTAAGTCTGACCTCCCGGTACGCGGAAGGCAATAGCGGGTTTCTCTTCTTCCTGAACAGTTATGCCGAAAAGACGCAGAGCGTCCAGCGTCATGTCAACATAGGGGCGCGACTCTAAATTGCCTGTTACGCAAATTACGCCGCCGCTTTCAAGCAAAGGAAGCGCGAATAACAGCCCGCTTATAAATTGGGAAGAAATATTTCCCGGCAGAGAATAACTGCCGCTTGTCAATTTTCCGCCTAGAACAAGAGGAGAGCGGCCATGCTCGGAGAGCGTACAGCCGTGAGATGTCATTTCCTCATAAAGTCCGGTAAGCGGGCGGGAAGGCAGGCGTCCTTCCATGTTAAAATTTACCCGCATCCCCAAAGCGCCGCAGACAGGAAGCAAAAAACGGAGCGTTGATCCGCTTTCACCGCAGTCCGCGGAATATTCTTTTGTTAAATCTTCTTTTTTACCGATAGGCGTTACAAAAAAACCGCCGTTTTCATAGCGGATAACAGAGCCGAATGATTCCAGACAGCGCGCTGTCGCGTCAATGTCCTGTGAACGTTCCTGACAGCGGACAAATGTTTCGTTATCCGCAAGAGAGGCGCAGATCAATAAACGGTGCGCCGCCGATTTGGAGGCAATCGCCCCTATTACGCCGCCCTGTACCGGCTTAACAATTCTGATATTCAATTTTATTCCTCAAGACCAAACCGAATCAGGTTTTCCAATTCTTCTACTTTGATATCTTTTAAGACGCATTTTCCTATTTTTTCAGGGAAGATCATAGTTAATTTGCCGCCGTCCCTTTTTTTGTCAGCAAGGCAGGCATTAGCGAGGTTTGCCGCGTCGTAAGAAGCGTTTATTGGAAGCTCATAACGTTTTATTGTCTGTAAAACTCTCTGCCTGCACGAGTCATCGCAGATTTTCATTTTTACAGCCGCTCGCGTAACAATCGCCATTCCGGCGGCAACGGCGCTCCCGTGGGTAATTTCGTATCCGCTTAAAAGTTCAATCGCGTGCCCTACAGTATGTCCGAAATTTAAGAGTTTTCTTTCGTTTCTTTCGTACTCGTCTTTTGCGACAATATCGCGTTTTATTTCAACACAGCGGGCGATTACATCTTCCAGTTGATCTTTTATCGGCGTTTCAAAGGAGTCGAACAACTTGCTGTCCGCGATAACTCCGTACTTAATAACTTCCGCGCAGCCGTCCCTGAAGGTTTCAGGCGCAAGAGTGGAAAGCAGGGAAATGTCGCATAACACAGCATCAGGCTGATAAAAAGCTCCCGCTAAATTTTTGCCTGCTTCAAGATTAATCGCGGTCTTGCCGCCGACAGAAGAATCCACAGCCGCAAGCAGAGTGGTCGGTATCTGTACAAAACCTATCCCGCGCATGAAAACCGCCGCCGCGAAACCCGCTAAATCGCCCACAACGCCGCCGCCAAGCGCAATAACCGTGTCGGTGCGCGAAAGTTTTTCTTTAGCGAGAAAATTTACAAGCGACAGAAACTGTTCCTCATTTTTGGAAGCCTCGCCGTGAGGAATAACATACCGCACAACGCGGATTCCGCTGCGCGAAAGAGAATTTTCCAAACGCTTCGCGTAAAGCGGAGCGACAATATCATCGGTTATAACGGCGGCTGTATTGCCGATTTTCCGCAGAATACCGCCTGCGTCATCCAGAATATTTGAGCCTATTTTTATATCATACTTTTTTGAAGCGTTAACTGTAATCGTTTTCATTATCTGTCCAGTTTTTCTTTTATCTGACTGCCCTCTTTCAGCAGTTCCGTCATTCTTACGTCATCTTTTCTTGTAAGCGCGTCCTTGTAACGTGAAAGTTCATTTATTAAATTATCCAGTTCGTGAATTAGATTATCGCTGTTTTTCATAAAAAGCTCCGTCCACATTTGGGCGTTAAGCTGCGCGACACGTGTAAGGTCTTTGTAACTTCCCGCGGAAAAACCTTTGTGGCCTCCGGCTGACGGACTTTTAATAAAAGCGTTTGAAATAACGTGCGCCATCTGTGAGCTAAACGCGATCATCTCATCATGTTTCTGCGCGGTAGTAAAAGTTAAATGGCCGAAACCTATTGGTTTTAACAGTTCTTCTATCCTGCCGAATAAAGCCGCGTCATCAAAAACGGGAGGCACAAGTATCATGGACGCGCCTCTGAAAAGATTTTCCCTGCTGTTTTTAAAGCCGCCTTTATGACTGCCTGCCATAGGGTGGCCGCCTACAAACGTAAAACCGTATTTTTCCGCCAGCGGAAAACAGTTTTCGCAGATATAGCGTTTAACGCCGCAGCAGTCGATTGCCAGCGTGTGTTTTTCGATATACGGCGCGGTCTTTTCCATGTACTCGACAGCGTCTTTGGGATTTACGGCGACAAACAGAATATCGCATAATTTTATCGCGCCCGCATCCAGAACGCCGTTTACCGCGCCTGAAAGCTGAGCGAAACTCAATATGGAGTCATCAATATCGAAACCGTAAACGATGTGGTTTCCGCTTCGATACGCTTTGGCTAAAGAACCGCCGATCAGGCCAAGTCCGGCGACCCCCACGTTCATTGTTTTATCACCTCTCTGATGCGGCGTACTTTCCCGGCTGTTACGGCAAATTGTTCCGGCGTGAGTGACTGCGCCCCGTCGCAAAGAGCGTTAACAGGATCATTATGCACCTCGATCATAAGTCCGTCCGCGCCTGCCGCCGCCGCCGCCAATGACATAGGCTCAACCATCCTGGCAATTCCCGAAGCGTGACTTGGGTCTACGACAACCGGCAGATGAGACAATTCGCGCAGCATGGGAACTGCGGAAATATCCAGGGTGTTCCTTGTATATGTTTCAAATGTGCGGATGCCGCGTTCACAGAGAATGATGTTTGGATTTCCTCCAGCCATGATATATTCCGCGCTCATAAGAAGTTCCTGCATTGTATTGGCAAGACCTCGTTTTAACAAAACCGGTTTTCGCGTCATGCCCAGTTCTTTTAACAGTTCAAAATTCTGCATATTGCGCGCGCCGACTTGAATGATGTCTACATTTTCAAATAACGGCAGATGATTTGTATTCATGATCTCGGTAACAATGGGCATGCCCGTCTGTTTTTTGGTTTCCAGAAGCAAATCGATTCCGTCAGAACGCAGTCCCTGAAAATCGTAAGGAGACGTGCGCGGTTTAAAAGCGCCTCCCCTCAATATTGACGCGCCTGCGGCTGACACTTTTTCCGCAATGTCAAGTATTTGCTGAGGAGACTCTACCGAACAAGGCCCCGCTATTATTTGAAAGTTGGGACCCCCTATTTTAATTCCGTTAATATCCACGATAGTATCATCAGGATGAAATTTACGGTTTACGCTTTTAAACGGCTCTGTAATACGTTTTACCGATTCTACCATTTCAAGGCTTTCCAGCAATTCCGTGTCAATCTGCCTTGTATCTCCTATCAAACCCAGGATGGTTTGAAATTCACCGACTGAAATATGGACTCGGAGCCCCCGGTTTTCCAGCCATGAAGTAAGATTTTCGATCTGTTCCTTTGTCGCGTCCTGTCTTAAAACCGCTACCATTAAACTGCCTCCTGAAAATAATTGAAATTAGCGTCCGTTCTTAAAGGCATTTATATTCTCCTGACTTTCATACGCTTTAAAAAACCAAGCCGCCGGTTACAGCCGCTTCAATAATTAGAGTCTGTCTATAATGTGGACACATTATAGACAGACTACCTTAAAAATCGTATTTTCGTAGCCTGCGAACAGTAGGTTCGTTGGCGAGAAAATACAAGGTCTGTCCGCAAAGTAACCGACTTTGTGGACAGACACTAATCAGTGTAAAATAAAGAAAAGCTCATAGTCAACCCTGTCAAAATCCGGTTTTACGGCGTATCCGGACAGACAATGCACACGGTTTTTTTCATTATGTTATGCGCAAGTATTGCGCAGAGGGTGTCATTATAAATGAAACAGGAACATCAATTTTTAATATATTTCCCCGCAATAAACCTAAAATACGCGCATACAGCCTAAAATCAAAGCGGGACATTCAGGCATTACAGCGCTCCCTGCCGCCATACCCGATTTTTCCTAAAAATAAGGTTTAAAAAAATATAGTATTTTTATAGGCATTATGCTATAATCATATTATTCTACTTTAGGGGCTATTTATTTTTATACTAATTAATTGGGTTATTTAGGGGGGAATATGAGATTATACGTATTGGCTGTTGATGATTCTGAACTAATGAGAAAGCATACAAAAGCGGCATATGCTGACTTTGCAAAAGAAGCGTTCAACGATTCAAATATTGATGCCAATTTCTATGAGGCTTCCAACGGAAAAGAAGCCTTAAAAATTTTGAAAGAACATCCGATAAATTTAGTGCTTTTGGACTGGAGTATGCCGGAGCTTTCCGGTATAGATTTCCTAAAAGCCGTCAGGTCTATAGACGCGTATAAGACCCTGCCCATCATTATGATTACCGGCGAAAAAGCTAAAACCAATGTAATTGAAGCGCTTAAATACGGCGTTACCGATTATATGGTCAAACCGATAGACAGGCATCTTTTTAACGAAAAGTTATTCACCATCCTTAACATCTACCGTCCGCCCGCAAAAAAATGATAACGGCAGATAAATGCGGGGGTTGAGTTAAAATAAATAAATTTGTCTTTATTATTGCAATTTGAAAAAAGAAATCCCAAGTAATTTATTAAACTTGTACAATATTCAAAAACGTTTTTCGTAATCACAGCGAAATAATTTGTTATCATTGTCGACAAGTTGTTGAAAATCTTACGCCAGCCTCTCCCCCAACGCATCCTGTAATACTCTGGAAAGGCTTAAGCCGGACTGGATTGCTTTATCGTCCATCCATTTGGGTATACTAACCGTCCGTTTAACCGCTTTGGCGTCCTTTACATCAGCGCAAATAAGGTTAACAAAATCGCCATTAGACGTTTTTATTTTTTGGGATGGTGAGGCGTCGGGTATCTCTTGCTTTTTGTCCGCCAGATAACCGATCCATAACCCATACCGCTATACAATCGTACAGGTATTGTCAAGCAAAAAAAAAGCGTACAAGATAAAATATGACCCATACAAAGGCAGGTTATCTTGAAGGTTCAGTATCAATAGCCGTAAATACTTTGTTGTTTATACTGAAAATGTGGGCAAGCGTTGTTTCCGGTTCGATTGCGCTTGCCGCTGATGCTTGGCATACGCTTTCCGATTCCATAAGTTCTGTTGTTGTTGTCATCGCCGCGAAACTTGCATCTAAAAAAGCCGACAAGGAGCACCCGTTCGGGCATGGACGGTGGGAACAGATAGCTTCGCTTTTTATCGCGGTTATTCTCGCAATCATCGCGTATGGTTTTCTTGATAACTCAATCAGGCATTTATTTAACAGAAACAGAGTCGAGTACGGAACAATCGCGGTTTATGTAACCGCAATTTCAATTGTTGTTAAAGAACTGCTGGCGCAATATGCGTTTTATATCGGGAAAAAAACGGGCAATACCAGCGTGAAAGCGGACGGATGGCATCACAGATCGGACGCGCTGTCTTCTGTTGTTATACTTGCCGGTATTTTATTCGCAAAACAATTCTGGTGGATAGACAGCGTACTCGGAATTATTGTCGCCTTGATGCTGTTTCACGCTACTTTTATGATCTTAAAGGAAGCGATAACAAAAATTCTGGGAGAAAAACCGGATCAAAAATTGATTGACGAAATAACCGCCGAAATAAAAAAATTCTATCTTGATGATTTGCACGTACATCATTTTCATCTGCACAATTATGTTAACCATCAGGAATTAACGTTTCATATACGGTTAAACGATTTTTTAACTGTCGGAACGGCGCATAAAATCGCGCTGGAAATAGAGAAAAAAGTAGAAGAAAAATTCAATATATCCGCGACAATTCATGTTGAACCGATGGAGCCTGTAACTCCCGATGACAATAATTAGTGTCTGTCCACAAAGTCGGTTACTTTGCGGACAGACCTTGTATTTTCTCGCCAACGAACCTACGGTTCGCAGGCTACGAAAATACGAATTTTAAGGTAGTCTGTCTATAATGTGTCCACATTATAGACAGACTCTTATTAGCAGCTAACGCAGCGGACTCCAAGGCGGAAGGTCATCGTTCTCATCATCATCATTTGGAACAACTTGAAAAGTGTTATCGGGGAGAACGGCCGGCTCATTCCCCGGAATCCGGTTCGGCGCGTTGTTTGACGGTGTGTTGGGAAGAGTATCGTCCAGATACGGGTTATATGGTCTGTTATTGAGATTATTGTTTGTGTTGGTATTACGATTTGCGGTAGTCTGCCTGTTTTGCTGCCTCTGCTGCTGCTGGAGACTGTTTTGCAGTTCGGGCAATAAATCAAGCGATAATTTCGGCATGGGAAGCGCATCCAGAAAAGAGTTGTCCATGCCGCTGTAAAGCGTAGTGCTGACAGGAATGCGGTATGTTGACGCCGAGCCTCCGTGCAGATCACAATATTGAGCGGGCTGCGTTCCCTCAAGGAAAGGAAGCGTTACTTCGCCTTCATTGCAGGCGCTTGTTCTTAAAAGACCGGATTTAACGCAGACCGTTACGTCAATGATACCTGTAGCCGGTCTTGAAAAAGCCTTTCGCGGAAGCCCTTTGTGTATCTCACGGATATAATCGCCCCATACAGGACCTGCCAATGTCGCGCCTGTAAGCTCTACTCCCAAAGAATTACCCGGCCTGTCAAAACCAAACCACACAGCAGTAGTGTAATAGGGACTGTACCCCACCGCCCAGGCGTCCGACCAGTTTTGCGTAGTACCGGTTTTTCCGGCGACCGGGAGTTTGTACGATCCTTTATCATCTCTGTAGGTAAACTTTGAACCCCAACCAGCGCCGATTGAAAGAGAACCTTCATCAACAACCTTTTCCATTATTTTTGTCATAATGTAGGCGTTTTGCTGACTGACAACCTGAATACTGCTTCCCATCCGCCTCTGTCTCTGGCGTTCATCCCTTTCAACGTCAAAAACAACGCGCCCGTTTCTGTCTTCAATCGTGCGTATCGCAATCGGCGTAACGGCGCGCCCCTGATTGGCAAAAACCGCGTAAGCCCTCGCCATTCTTAAAGGGGAAGTAGAGATAATTCCCAATCCCAAAGGATAAACTCTGGGGAAAGTTCTGCGTATCTGCGCCGAATCGGTAATATCCAAAAGCGCGGAAGCTCTTTCAATTGCGGCGTCAAAACCGATAATATCAAGAACTTTTAAAGACGGCACATTCATCGACTGCGCAAGCGCGTTGTAAAGCAAAGTTGAACCTTTCCATTCGCCCCGGAAATTTAAAGGAATGTAAGGAGTTCCGTCTTCATTGTGAAAAACCATCGGCACATCATATATCAAAGAAGCCGCCGTAATTTTATGGCTGTCTATTGCCGCTGAATAATACAGCGGTTTAAAAGAAGAGCCCGGCTGGATATTACCCTGCGTAGCGCGTATAAGCTGATTGGACTCATCGTACTTTGAACCGCCTACAATGGCTGTGATATAACCGGTTTCATTTTCTATGGAGATAAGCGCGCCTTCTACCACTCTGCGCTCATTGCTTATCCTCTGCTGGGCAAAACCCTGTCCTGTTATGTCCTTAAGTTCCGGAATACCGAAAACAAGAGCCGACATATCCACTATTGGGTTAATATTTTTATTGTAACGGGAAACCGCCCTTACCTCGTTTTGTCCGGACGCGGCAGCTCTAATATCAGTCAGATCAAAATAAAGCGTAAGTAAATCTACAATTGGTATGTAAGTCCTCTCCGCCTGAGTATTGCTTCTTCCGCTTGATCTTAAAAATTCCCTGTTGGCTTTTTCAAGGCCTTCCGCCATGAATTTTTCGGCAGCTTCCTGATGACGGAGATCAAGGGTGGTATTCACTACATAACCGTCACGGTAATAATCCCTTGTACCGTACATTATAACGTCAAGCTCACGGCGGACATATTCGCTGAACCAGGGCGCTTTATCCTCACGGCTATAATAAGCGGAAACAGAAGCCCTTGTCCAGTCAAAACTGTCCCAGTATTCGGCAAATGACGCTTCGGCATCGTCCTTATCCGCGTAACCGAATTCAATCATACGTTCAAGCACAAAATGCTGCCTGTCCATAGCTTGATTTGGATTGCTGATCGGGTTAAAACGGGTCGGGCCGGAAAGCAAAACCGCCAAGACAGCCGCTTCCGCAAGGCTTACATCTTTTGAACTGTGGCCGAAAAAATACTTGCTGGCGGTTTCCACTCCGTAAGTGCCAGGTCCCATCGGCATATAGTTAAGGTAAATCTCAAGAATTTCGTTTTTTGTATAGCGGCGTTCAATTTGAAAAGCCCACCAAAGCTCTTTTATTTTTCGTTTAACCGTACGCTCGGTTCGATCCGTATAAAGAGTGCCGGCTACCTGCTGGGTAATGGTGGAACCGCCGCCCAAGTTTCTGCCCAGTAACTGCCCCAAAAAAGCGCGGGTAATACCCCTTATGCTGAAACCTTTATGGTTGTAAAAATCCGGGTCTTCACGCGAAAGAACCGCGTGAATTAAATGCCTGGGCATTTCACTTAAAGGCACAAGCTCGCGTTTTTCATCAGAAGCGAATTCAGTAATGAGCGTACCGTTAATATCCAGAATTTTTGTAGGGAGAGCGGGAGCGAATTCAACAAAATTTTCCTGATTTTTAATATTTCTGGTCATTGCAAGCGACAGCCCGAGACCTATACCGATTATTATTGTCAATATTACAGTAAGAGCGGCGATTAATTTAACTACAATTGAGGAAACAAGACCATTTCCATTGGAATAACCCATATATTAACCTAATATAATATATAATGGAGAGGATAAATCCGTCAAGTCTCCGCAATGCCTCACGTAAAATCGAACCGTAGCAAAGCTGATGCCTCAAGATAAAAATCAAACCATACGGGAAATGAAATAATTCCGGCAAGAACAATTACCGGAGTACGTATGGAGTTAAATTTGAAA
>Ga0268262_10001297_pt1 | contig 31372 bp, 22 predicted proteins | sample TergutNc150P3_FD_190354 | JGI IMG/M metagenome (GOLD analysis project Ga0268262, IMG submission 190354) | Nasutitermes corniger P3 segment gut microbial community from laboratory colony in Florida, USA - Nc150 P3 (SPAdes) (version 2) | ecosystem: Host-associated > Arthropoda: Insects >... | reverse complement strand
CGCACGGTTATTCTGCGGCACGGCTTGCCCACGCGAATGCCGTCTTCGCCCGAACCTGATTTAAGCACAATGCCGTCATCCCCCACCGAGACCGCGCAATTTTCAATTAACACGTCCTCGCAGGAATCAATGTCCATGCCGTCGGTATTGGGGGCGTCAACAGGATTTTTAACGGTAATTCCCGATATGACAAGGTCTCGGCAGTACAGCGGATGCAAAGTCCAGAACGGTGAATTTTGAAGCGTTACGCCTTCAAGCCTTATTTTTGAACAATTATGAAACTGAACAAGCGGAGGCCGCAAAAACTGCATTTTCCTGCCGCCCCCGCCGGATTGCTGCGTCTCGTAACCGCGGTTAAGTTCAGCTAACGCAAGCTCCTGCGGCGTTTGCGGCTCCTGCTGGCCTAAGCGCCTTTTTTCACATAACGCATCCCACCAGCGCCCGCCGCCGCCGTCCAGAACGCCTTTCCCGGTAATGGCGATATTCTCCTGTTCCGAGGCAAAAACACACGGATGCATCGCGTAACACTCAAGCCCCTCCCACCGCGTCCATACGGGATTATAACGTTCAAATTCGGGAATAAAGATAAGGACAGCATCTTCGTCTAACGCAATCGTAATATTTGAGAATATTTCTATAGGGCCGGTACGCCAAACGCCCTTCCCTATTTTAAGACTGCCGCCGCCTTCCTTTTTGAGCGCTTGTAACGCGGCGGCGAAGAAGTTTGAATTATCAGTGACGCCGTCTCCAAGACCGCCAAAGGAAGCTAAATCAATCTCAGGCATAATTAATCTTTTACCAACTCATAATAAATTTAATAAAAAAACCGCTTGTTTGATACTTGGGCAATTCGCCAACTACAGTATCAGAACCTGCCAGCTTATATTTAATAAGCCCTTCAGCTTTATTTTCCAGATTGTAATTCATTGACAGTCCCCTGTTCTCGTTAAAGCCAATAACAAACCGGCAATTATCCAGGAATTTTAAACCGCCATAGACTTCATATCCAATGTTGTCGGCAAAATTAAAGGTATGGTTATATCCGCCATTGTCCAAAGCCGGATCAATATTGCTCTTTGTTTTCCAGTTGGCGTCCGTCAAAGTACCGGCTACAAAACCTGCCCCGATAAAATAATATTTTAAGAAAGTACCCTGTATGTCTAACGACATGGAAATAATTTGCAAAGGATCGCGGTATATATGTTCAATGCTGGCATAAGTGCCGACAACATTCACGTTAAGCCCAAAATCGTCGTTTGTCAGGCGTAATCCAAGGGAAAGGGCGCCGAGCATGGTATCCCTGAAATCATACGTTTCATTTAGCCTTGAGGTGTCCGCCGTACGGCCAAGAACGTCAATATTTTTTTCATACATGGCAAAACCCAGGCCTATAGGAATTGATACGGAGTCAGGAACAACAGCCAGATTATAATTCAAGCTTAGGCCAAAGTTATTACCGGAATAAATATCCGAGACATTTTGACCATATATAATATCTCCCTTTAATTGACTGCCGCCCAAATCAAGATTCCAAAACCGCAAGTAAGCCATAAACTGCGGAGCATATTCCATTATTCCGGTATCTCCCATTACAGGCCTTCCGTGCTGCGCTACCCCTCCGTCATTGTCATACAGGCGCTGGATTCCTTCGTTAAAACGGTAATTCCCTATAAAAGCGGCGGAAATGGTAAAATCATCTTGTTTTGGATATACTTGAACTTCAAATTCATAATTATATGTATTGGCCGTTTCCATTTTGTACATTATGTTTTCAAGATCAAATTTGGAAATTACGTTATAACGGGCGGCTTCCCCCTTGTATTTTCCGGTTTTAAGGAAAAGATTCATCCAGGGCAGAGGCAATTCAAGCGCTTCAAAAACACTTATCCGCCCATATACCCTGTCAAGGCTGATGCTGAAATTCTGCTCTGAATTGGCTTCAAGGGACAGAGGCGCGTAAAAAGATCCGGGTCTGCCGACATTATACAATTTAAAACATCCTTCAAAAAAAGGAACGGGCCTGAACCATGTGTAAAGATTTGTCGCGATATAATACCCGTTTTTTCTGTTTTCATACGCGCCGTTCCCCGTACCTGTGGGCAGCATTTGATCCAAAGCGGCGTTTCCAAGCGTATAAATACCCGTGATATTTCCTGTCAGCCTGAAAACAGGCGTTTGTTCAGCATCTTGCGCATACGACAAAAAGCCCGCGGAAAGAAGCATAAAAACGCAAAAAAGTTTTTTCAACATATATCCTCCACAAAATTCATAATAACAAGCGCACGTAAAAAAAAACGCTTAAAAATTGGATTCTTCTGATATTAATAATTTATTTATTACTAATGACGGAAAAGTGAAAAAAACAAACAGGAAATTCATTCATAAACGACTATATTCTATTTTAATAAGGACAGAAGAGAGTATGAAAACCGTAAATATACTTAAATTCAGCCTCGGAATTATTTTTCTTCTATCTGTCGTAATTTCTTGCGGCTTGTTTACAGGTGATTTCAAGGAAAATAACGACCCCAACGCTTTTCGGGCAATTGAAATAATTCCGTCAAGCGAACCGGGGGGAAACATGTACAGGCTTGCGTTTGGAACCAGTTCCAGCCGTTCCCCGAATAACCATGTCGCGGTTAACAGCGACGGTTCCATAACCCTTCAATCGACCAATCAATCTACGCCGCCAAACGCGGGCAAAATAGCGGGAAGCGAAGACGGTATAGTTTTTTATTTTAAGGAAGTTCCCGCCAACAAAAACTTTAAGCTAAGCGCCGACGCGGAAGTGGAGCTTTTCGGATCGGGGCAGGATTTGAACGGACAGGAAGCGTGGGGGCTTATGGCCCGCGATTATGTGCCTCAATATCCAAGATATACCATGAATGATCTGAAAAATGTGGGAACCAATGACAACTACTACGCGGGTTCAACAGGCGGCACCGGAAACATGATAATGGTGGGAGGCGTTAAAAGAGGCGTTCGCGTTTATTGGCGCAGGGGCGTTTTTGATCCCACGGGCGGGGACGCGATTATCAGCGATTCCGTGATTGCAGACGCGAGCAAGGCGGAATTTTTCTTTGTACCCCGGGAATTTCCGGATTATTCAATATACCCCAACCTTGACGCGCGTCCGGACTTTCCTTCGGTTGGGACAAAGTACCAACTTTATCTTGAAAAAACCAATTCGGGTTTCAGGGTGGAAATTACCCCTCCCGCGGGAAAAGGCGGCGCTTTGAATTATGTGGAGAACCCTTATGATCCCCAGCCTGCAAAATCAGTTGAGATAGGCACCGGCCAGAAACTGGTTTATTTTATCTCCGAACCTGACATACTCTTTTCAATAAAAAAGACACATTATTATGTAGGTTTTTTCGCCGCCCGCTGCGCTAGGGTAAAAATTACAAATGTAAGATACCAGGAAGCCGACGTTTCAGATTGCGCCCCCAGAATTGACCGTCTGCCCGATATTTATACGCCTTCAATTGAAATTGTCTCGCCCGCGACAACCGCTGTCGCCGACTATACGCTTTACGCAAGATCCAATGTGGAAGGAAGCGTCTCTGTATCGCTTAACGGAACAAGGCTGAAACTTCCGGCTGCGGAAGGCAAGAAAGAGGGAGAAGGAGAATGGATCGTTGAACGAACCAATGAAGTGGCGGTGCCTTTTTCTCAATTTGCCATACCTGTAAATAATTTACAAGAAGGGGATAATATTTTCCAAATTGCCTTCTATCCGGATACAAAACAGACAAGATCGGGTTATACGCTAGATTCCATAAAAGTGTTAACAAAAATATTTGTTGTAAACAAAAGAACATTCAGCGATACGGATGGGAATATATATGTAGCGCCGGACGGGAAGCGTACCAATGACGGAACAAGGGCAAGCCCGCTAAACCTTGATACTGCCATAGACTATGTGCAGCCAGGGCAAAAGATCATCATGCTGGACGGAGTATATACTCCCCTTTCCGTAACGATACCCAAAAACAACTCAGGCAAGCCCAACATGGAAGGCCGCCAGCCCAAAAACCTTAACAGTTACAAAAACCCGAACGGAACCACGCACGAATATTACAAATACTACAAGATACTGGAAGCAGAACACCGCGACCGCGCGGTAATTGACTTTTTAGGTCATCCTCAGAACAGAGGGTTTGAATTAAAGGGCGATTACTGGATACTCAGCGGTTTTCATGTGCGAAGAACGGCGCCGGTTAAGAGGAAAGGCATTAACGTTATGGGAAATTACAACCGCGTTGAATGGCTAAAGATATACCTGAACGGCGACACAGGTTTACAGATAAGCGGCGAAAGCAGCGAGCCTAAAAAAATGTGGCCGTCCTTTAATACGGTAACGCACTGTGATTCGTTTTATAACAGGGATCTCGCGCGGGTTGACGCCGACGGGTTCGCGTCAAAACTTACCGTAGGCGAAGGAAACCGTTTTGAATGGTGCGCGGCGTTTAACAATACGGACGACGGATGGGATTTGTTCAGCAAAAAAGAATCAGGCGTAATCGGCGTGGTAGAAATTGAATACTGTATTGCCTATCAGGCAGGTTATATTCTGGAAGACTGGTGTCTGCCCGATTTTCCGACGAACTGGAAAACCGTTGAGGGAGGCAACGGCAACGGTTTTAAAATAGGCGGCGAAGGACTTGCGGTAAGACACCACGCTCAGCATTGTTTGTCATTCAGGAACAAAGCGGACGGTTTTACAAGCAATTCAAATCCCGCGCTCTATCTTACAAATTGCACCGCTTTTGACAACGCGTACAATGACGGCCGTTCCGGCAGGAATTACGCCATTTACGGTTCCGAAAACGGAGGTTCCCCCGTAGGGCTTGACGCGCGCATAACACAGATTCTTTCACTGTATCCTGATGACGGACCCAAAGGCGGGGATGACAGGGTATGGTGGCAGACTAACGATACTACTGTGGGATATGTCTGGAGGAACGGCGCGACACAAAACAAAAGCGGAACAACCGTAACCACAGGCGCCCATGTTATTAATTCCGACTTCCCGTGGGACGATTCAAATGTTACCGGCGTTAACGCCACCTTTGACAATTCGGTCTGCGGTTTTATCGGCGGCAGATTTATTCCGCGTAACAGTGACGGCACATTCAAGCTTAATGATTTTATGAAGACAAAAATTCAGGCTATTTCACAACCCGGCGCGACCGGTTTGTACCAGTAAAGGCTATAATACCTCTGTATAGGGGTTTCATATCAAGATAAAGGAAGGAAAGTATGAAAAAAACCATTTTATTTATGACAATGGCGCTTTTTATCGTCATGCTGTCAATGATCAGTTGTAGTAGTGGTAGTTCAGGATCGGGGCCTGATTCCGTAGTAAAATCCATTACGCTTAATAAAACAAGCCTTGCACTTGACTTGGAAGTAAACACTTCCTTTACCTTGACTGCGACTATTGTTAATGGAGATCAGAGCGATACTGTAGACTGGTCATCCAGTGATACTTCGGGTGAATTTGTTTCACTATCAGAATCAGACGATGGATTAAGCTGTACAGTTACCGCAGCAGCCGAAACAACCGGTGTGGTAACCATTACCGCATCATTGACAAACGATCCGACTGTTAAAGCAACATGTCAGGTAACGGTAACCGCGGAACTGCCGTCTGATCTCACTCTTAATTTTTCCACAACAGCCACAGAGTCGAGTGTTAAGCACGCAAGCGCCTTAAAAGAACCGACCACAGCGCTTCCAGAGCCGACAGGAAATATCTACACAGTGCACAGCGGTTATAATACAGGAAACTGGGGCAGCACAGGCAGATTCACCGAAACCAATTTTATATATGTAGACAAACTAATTACCGGTAATTTCAAAATCCGCGCCCGCGTACAGGTAGGCGCTTTCCCTGCCGGCACAAGCAACAGCAGGGGAATGATGGTCGGCGCTTTTAAGCCAAACGATGACGGAAATCTGGCGGTGGATTCTTCGGTTGCAGCCCTGTTCTTGCGCGGTAACAGCGCAGTTCGCGGAGCGTTCCCCAGAGCGGGCGACGCAAGTTCGGTGGGCGGAATAGACTTAAGCGTCAACAGGCTCAACGAATTTATTTATGAATTCCAGCGGACCGATACAGGTTTTGTAAGCAAAGTTTTTGTCAGCAAGACAGGTACTGATGAATTGGCGACTAACAGCACGTCCGGGTTTGCGAACGGCACAAATAATTACGAAATTCAGGCAAACACCCCCGTATACGCCGGTGTTGCGCTCATGTGCGTGGAAGATGTCAGAATATCCCAAATTGAACTATGGGTAGATGATTTGGAGGGAAGCCCTGTATTCTACTCAGGCAATTCCACACCTGTAGAGGTTAAAGTTGACACGGTGAGGCTAGGCGTACAAGGCGGTACGGTAACTACCAGCGGAGCAAACCCCGGCAGCGCGACCAATCCCGCGAAATATATAGTAAAAGCTTCTGCTGTAACATCAAGCGGTATACAGTTAGTGCCGTCATTTATACCAACCTATGCCGATAACCTGAACGTAATGTATTTCAAAGAGGACGGTGGAAGCGCGACCCTGACCATTAACGCAAATACCGGCAAGGTGTCTGTAACCGGCACCGGGTCGGCGACTTTCCGTGTCCAGTCTTATTCCAACGAAGGCGCGGAGTATTATTTAACAATTGACACGGTAGCAGACTATTTACCGATTCAGCCTTTTACAATCATAGGCGGCAATGATCCTGTAATGGAAGGCCTGACGGCGGAATTAACTACCGATATAAGCCAGGATATTATAATTGCATCCGATCCTCAGATAGTCTGGACATCCAGTTCAACCGATGTAAAATTTGTGGTTGCAGGTGAAGAAGTAAATACCGCTAACGGCCACTCAGTAAGGATAAAAGGCATCAATACAAACGCCGGTGTTACCATTACCGCCACGGCGACTACTCAGAATGGGTCTAGTACGCCTGATGTTCAAACCGCTACTAAAGTTATAAAAGTTGGCGCGTTTAATGCATCTATCTGGACATGGAAACCGGGCGACAGCAATGGTAAAACGTATTCTCAAGATACAGCAGTTGATACAGGTACCCCCCTTATGCCAATTATGCAGAAAGCCGCAGGTACAAGATTATCAACTGATAGTGATGGAAACTTGAAAATGACATCCGGAGGCGCCCGTTTCCTGGTAGGTACTACAGAAACAGCTAATTTTACCACTGCTGCTAAAGCTGCAATGGGGAAGATGGACTTGAGTAACAATTTTAAGATTACCATTACGCTTAAAGATGTAGCCGGTACAGGCACTTTCTGGATATATCTTGGTACTACAGAAGGTGGCTCCTCTGCGGGTGCTTTTATTGCTCCAACAACAGCTCTAACCGCTTCCAAAACAGGTACTGGAACTGGTGGTACTGTCACTACAGGCAGTAACGACTGTATATTAATACAAGATGCTCACACCTCTACCGCTTGGTCTGGAGAAATTACCTATACCGTCAAAGTTGATGTCAGTAAGATACAGTTGCGGCCTGCTTTTATTACCAGCGCTGATAAAGGCACAGGTACTTTCCCGGCAGCAACAGAAAGTGATTATGCGGATCTCTTGGATTATATGCTGAAGAATGCTTACTTGCAGATTCGTTTGGATAGTGGTTCCAACACTAATATTGCGACTATTACCAGCATTGTAATAGAGTACTATGAGGATGAATAACAACTAAACAGCTCAAGACCGCCCTGGTTTTGGGACATGAAGCGCAAACAACCGCTTCTCTGCGTTAACGCGGGGGGGCGGTTTTTTAAAGGAAGCGATATGCCAAGCCAAAAGACATTAAAAGCAATACTAATTCCCGCAATCTTTTTAATTGTTTTCCTTTCTATCAAATGCGGAAAGGTTGATAAAAACACCCTGCCTGACGGAAATGAAGACATACATCCCATACTTGTTGAAAGCGTCACAATTAATGAAGGAAATATTTCGCTTGAAGAAGGAGTATCCGTAAACCTTACAGTAACCGCGCTTCCGCAAAACGCTGACAATAAAAATGTTAACTGGTCAAGCAGTAACGCCAATACGGCGGCTGTCGCTCCCGACGGAAAATTAACCGCCGTTAACGCGGGAACCGCCGTCATTACCGCAACAGCCGCCGACGGTTCAGGCGTACATAACAGCGTCACTGTCACCGTAACGCCGCCGGAAGCGCCTATTGTTTACATGACGCCCCAGGAAATTTTCGCAAGCCTTAAAGGGCAAAAAGTGACGACTAACGGCTGGGCTGACATCGCAAACGGCGGTAACGGGCTTTCCTACGCGAATCCCGCAGTCCTCACCTTAATTGACGACGCGTCTTATCCAAACGCAAAAACCAAGAGAGAGGCTTTTACCGACGCGGTTAACAATGACAACGATAAGTTTATCATCGTCTCAGGAGACATTGATTTAGGAGACGGCGTAATAAGCGACGCCGATAAATCGTATTTTGACGCGTTTGATCCGACGACGCACAAACGAATTAACGGCGATATAAGATTTAACATAAGGTCTAATACCACGATAATAGGAATTAACAACGCCCGGTTAATGTTCGGCGGATTGAATATCAATAACAGGTCAAACATCATAATCAGAAACATAACTTTCTATGACGCGCACGGTTCAACGGAAGAAGACACAAATTTCAACGCCGATTCCAAGGCTAGCATAGACGCGCTGACCGTACAGGGGACATCGGACGGCGTCTGGGTGGATCACTGTAAATTCACGGACGGCACCTGCAATGACATGGTCCGCAACTACAACCATGACGGGGCTTTTGACATTCCCAAAGGAAAGAACATAACTGTCTCCTGGTGCGAGTTTACCAACCACGACAAGGTGATGCTGGTAGCGGGAAGCGACAGCGCGGAGAACGCCGTCGCCATTGACCGTCAGATTACCCTGCACCACAATTATTTTCACGGAACTACCCAGCGCATGCCCAGAACGCGCGGAACCCAAATGCATGTTTATAACAACTACTATTTTGAGATTGGCACGGGCGGCAATACCGGCTCCTTCATGGGCCCGGGCTGGGGCGCCGAGTTTATTGTAGAAAACAACTATTTCGGCCCCAAGTCAGGCAAAACCATTGAATGGTTTGACACAAACCCCTCGACATACCCCGTTAAATTTTACTATGACGGCAATAACATAGCTAACGGTAATACCTCATGGTGGGTCAGAGTTTCCGATCCAAAACCGTGGACGCCGGTATATCAATACACGCCGGAAAATTACTCAGGATTGCCAACGTCAATTCCAAACGGCTCGGGAACGTCTCTGAAGTTTAAAAAATAGTTTAAACCCTTATTTTTTCGTATGGTTCGTGTGGTTCGTTGTAAATTCTTAGTAAATTATTAGTTGTTACAAAGTACTAATAGTTCGGTATTTTTACAAAGAAAGTCGGAATAATTACAACTCAACTCTTTTATAGTTAATTTAAGAAAAGTATAAATTTTTTTGGAGGAAAGAAATGATTAAATCAAAATTTAAGGGAATTCTCATCGTTTTATTATTAACGACCATAATTTTCATTGGTTGTTCAAACGGCGGGTCTGATTCTGCTGTGATAAATGTTACCGGCGTTACTTTGAAAGCAGGGGAAGTCACTTCCGGCGCCAGCATAATTTATCTTGGCAGCACTCAAGCCCATTTGCCCGCTTCCGTAACCCTTACCGCAACGGTAGAACCGTCAAACGCGACAAACAAAGCGGTCACATGGACGGTAGAGCCCGATACATACGTTACATGGAACGAAGCCGCCCGCACGGCAACGGCGAAAGCCTTAGGCGGCCCGACAACAATCACCGTCAAAACCGTTGACGGCGGCTTTACCGAGACATGGACAATTACTGTAGCTGATCCGGCAAGCTATGTCGCGGTTACCGGGGTTACAATTACCAGCGCCGGACCATTTGAATTTGTCAAACCTATAGGCGGCGTTTTTACCCCGGCTTCAATTCAACTGGAATATGAGGTAACTCCCGCTAATGCGACAGACAAAGGCGTATCATGGTCGTCTTCAGATGAAGACGTAGTAACCGTAAGCCACACCGGTTTGGTAACTCCCGTAGGCAACGGCACGGCGGAGATTACTCTTACCAGCGATGATGACATTACAATCATAGACCAGATAACGGTAAGGGTAAATGACGAAGCGGTTGAGGATGTTCATGTGAGCAGTGTTGAAATTGTGCTTGCCTCTGATAACACGCCTGTCAGTAACCTTTCTTTTAACAAGCCGGTTGGCGGGATTTTTGCGCCGGAGTATACGCATTTAAGCGTTGTTGTACTCCCTGCTAATGCGTCGAATAAAACTGTAGAATGGTCAACTTCTAATGCCGCGGTGGCAACCGTAAGTGAAAACGGCGTGGTAACCCCGGTAGACGCAGGTGATGCGGTGATTACCGCTACCAGCAATGACAATCCCGCCAAGACAGACTCTGTAAATGTTAAGGTAACGGAGGAATTTGCCTATTCGTTAAAACTTGTTAATCTGGGAACTCCCACAGGCACGACGACGACAACAATGCCCGCTATAGACCATAACAACCGTTACACGATAAGTAACGCCGTTTCTACCGCGAAATTTGTTTCCGCGGGGGTTACAGACGCTACCATTGTGTATCTTGATTACCCAGCCGAAAAATTTTCGTCAATCAGCGCCCGTGTGCGGATAAAAAAATCCAATGGCGGTACCGCAACCGAAACCGGCGTAATCATGGGTCTGATGACCAATCCTGCCCAGCCCATAGCGACAAGAGGCGTTAATTTTGCCGGAATGAGGGTAAATACCGCCGGTTTGTGGCGTCCGTTTACATCCAGACCAAATATTGCCACTCCCAGTAATAACTCATCTGCGTTGCTCGTTCATAATACCAGCGGTTATGGTGAGATTAATTCGAATGCCAATTCCGCTATAGACAATGTAGCGATTCCTTATGATGAAGAATTCATTATTGAAGCGGAACGAACCGGTACGCGTACCAACGGTACTGCCGGCGTGTATACGACAAGATTGTATTCCAACGGCGCCAATATAGCTTCGTCTACGCTTATGGCATCGTATAGTACCGCCAATAATGAAGATATAGATATAAGCACAACAGGCAAACCGGCGTATCTTGGCTTTATCATAGCCAACTGCGATGTTGAAATTTCACAGATAATAGTCAAGGAAACTACCGATGAAATTTTCTCTACACCGGTATCCACGCCCACGCCGACTCCGGTGGCAAGCCTTGAGTTTACCGCCCCGGCTGTTTCTTCAACAGCCACCGCGGGCGAGTACACATGCAGTCACTCAATTGCAGGCGGAAATAATACCATGGAAATCAGCGCTAAGGTATATCCTAACAGGGCGACTGATAAAACTATCAACTGGACGCATGTATCAGGTCCGGCTTCGCTAGACACGACCACCGGCAACAATGTAATGGTAACTTTCTCCGGTACAGGAGAAGTAGTTGTTACCGCGTCATCAGGGGGTAAATCGATAAAACTGAAAATAACTGTTTCCTCCGGAGCGCTTATGGTAGAAAGTATTACAATAAGCGCGGCAGGCGGCAAAACCAGCATCATGGCAGGAAACGGCAGTTCGATAAAGTCGGAAACATTGCAATTTACCGAGACCGTTAATCCTGATTCAGCCACAGATCCATCAGTTACATGGGTAATAAGCGATGATGCCGTTTCTACTACCGGTAATACATCAGGCTGCACTATTGACGCTAACGGATTATTAATTGCCCCAAACAGTTTGGCATCTGACATTACGATCTACGTTTTTGCCAAAGCAAATGACGGAAGTGGGGTTGAATCTGATGGAAAGGCTATTACGGTGAAGAAATATGTGCCGCCAATCTTTAAGTGGGAAAATGGCGATACCATATTAAATTCTGCCGGTAATGCCGTCACAGGTACAAATAACTTTTTAACTAATACTGTCACTGCGGCGACTATTGCTGGTACAAGTATAACAAGGCTAAATGGAAACTTTGCTTTAGACAGTTCGGGAAACCTTTCATTCCCAACAACAGGGCGTTTATTAATTGGCAGCAAGCTGACAACTGATACTATCACTTCCGGTGGAACAACCTATTTTGACCCGGCTGGAGAACTTGATTTGTCCAAAAAATTCCGAGTAAGTATAACATTCAATGCAGCATCAGGTTCTGGGAATCTCAGAATTTCGATTAATAACACTAATAGTAACGGTAATGTCAATGCTGGACTTGGTAATGCCCTTGTCCGTAATCAACAAACTCCAGGAACGATAAGTAACGCCACAATTACCGCAACTTGGGATCCTGCCAACTTAAATACGTCAAATCCAAGTTCGGGTACATGGGCGGTTAATTATGGAACAGAGTTGAAAAAGTCTTTTATATTCTTAGCGACAGACGCTAACTATAGTGGTACAATAAGCAAAATCGTAATTGAATATGTTGACTAACATCTGATTTGTATCAGGCACCATTAACCGCCTCCTTCGGGGGGCGGTTTTTTATTGATACGGAAGAAATTTCACACAAAGGCACAAAGATCACAAAGAACACAAAGAGGGAAGAAGGAATTTAATTAAGAGTCCCATTAAATATTCTGAATATGCCATCTTTCATTACTCCAGCTCCGAAATTCAAAATGAAACCAAGTTTTGTGTTTGACAGTTTCAAATAAGTTAATAATTGTTTTTTATGAGTATAAGTTATCTTTTCTACTGATTTAAGTTCAATGATAATTAATCCAATTTGATTTTCATTCATCATTTCTTCCCTCTTCTCTTTGTGATCTTTGTGCCTTTGTGCCTTTGTGTGATGTTTTTCGAATAAATCTCCCCACAAAAATAAAAAACAGAAAAATACAACAGACAGACAGTATAAGTACTATAAAATTAATTTATTGTTTATTATAAATGAATAATAATATGGAAAATAAATTATATTATAAGATTTTCGGCGTTTTCCTTGCAGTTTTTTGCGCCATGACTTTTGCCTGCAAAAACAATACGTCTCCGGATGAGAAAGAGCCAATACCGGTCCGGGAAATTATCATAAATAGCGAAAATTTAACTCTTAAAACGGAAACAAAAATTACCCTGACTGTATCGGTAAAACCTGACAACGCGGAAAACAAAGCGGTAACATGGACAAGCAACACCGGCGCTGTGGAAGTTAATGAGGACACAGGGGAAATCACCGCAAAAGCCCTGGGTACCGCAAAAATCAGAGCTATGGCAAAGGATGATTCGGGAGTCCGGTCGCAAGAAATAATGGTAACAGTAACTGATAAAGACCCGGCGCTGGTGGAGGAAATATTAATTAACGCCGGAGATGAATTGGCGCTTATCGTGGGAGAGGGCAAAAAATTGAGCGTGACCGTGCTTCCAGCAGATGCGGGCATCAGGAATGTAACATGGGAAAGCAATGATCCGGAAACAGTGCAGATAGTCAATCAGGGCGGAGAGATCAAGGCTGTTAAAACAGGAATAGCCACCATTACCGCCGCGGCGCAGGACGGCTCCGGAGTGTACGACGAAATAATTGTTACGGTATCTCAATCAGCAATTCCGCAGGTTAAGGTTAGCAGCGTTGCCATCACCGGGGGAAATTTTTCTTTGGTAGAGGGGCGAAGCAAGGCGCTTTCGGCGGCTGTGCTTCCGGCAAACGCTACAGACAAAACGCTGGAATGGTCTTCTGAAAACCCGGCTGTGGCAGCGGTGAATTCAGCCACAGGAGTGGTGACAGCCAGGGCAGAAGGAACAGCGGTTATTATTGCTACGGCTCAGGACGGCTCGGAAAAACACGGCTCGGTAACAGTTACGGTAACGAAGAAACCGGGCGAATCAATAGGTTCGATAAATGTTTTTGAATACGAAGGATGGCTGGAATCGCTTTATGTAAAATGGAATATACTGGACAGCGCTTCCGGCTACAACGTGTACTGCAAAGGCGGCTCAATCAGCGGTTGGACAAAGATCGACACCCAACTCATTCGTGAATATCCCGATTATTACCGCGCCGACATTTTAGGTCTTGCGACGGGAGATTATCAGGTTAAGGTAATGCCTGTAAACGAGGCGGGAAATGAATACGGAGCGGAGGCGGTTACGCCGTTAATCGAAGTATTGCCCCATGACCGCAGCGGGTTCGCGTTCTCTCCCGCGTCTCCGAATAAAACATCATCCGGCGCTTACAATGATAACGGAACGCTCAAAGCGGGCGCGCAGGTTCTGTACCTTTCCGCGGCTAACGCTAAAACTATTGAACTGCCTGTCATGGAAAGCGCAAAAAAAACAACCGTAGGCGTTGGCATGTTACAAATACTTGCCCTTCGTCAGAAGGGATATGACTCAACTCCGCTGGCAGTCCGCATCATAGGTACGATTAGACAGGAGGATATCAAGAGTGAATTGAACAGCCTGAACTTGCTGGACTTAAAAGGCAAGGATGGCAGTCTTGCGAATATAACCATTGAAGGCGTCGGCAGCGACGCTGTTTGTTATGGATGGGGAATACATATACGGGCATACTGCAATGTAGAGGTTCGCAATTTGGGCTTTATGATGTTCACGGATGACGGCGTATCGCTTGAGGTGAAAAACCAAAACATCTGGGTACACAACAACGATTTCTTCTACGGTAAAAACGGCGGCGGCGACAAAGACAAGGGCGACGGTTCGCTTGACAGCAAGACATCCGGTTATTCAACCATGTCTTACAACCACTTCTGGGATTCGGGCAAGTCTAACCTGTTGGGTAACGGCGTTGAGCCTATGGAATACCTGACCTACCACCACAACTGGTATGACCACTCGGACAGCCGCCATCCCCGCGTGCGTTTCCATTCCGTCCACGTTTACAACAACTACTATGACGGCGTTGCCAAGTACGGCATAGGCGCAACAAGAAATTCTTCGATCTTTGCCGAAGGGAATTATTTCCGCAATACAAAAAATCCCATGCTGATCTCCATGCAGGGTACCGACACCAAACAGGGCACGGACGAAAAGAACGGAACTTTCTCGAGCGAAGACGGCGGTATGATCAAGGCGTACAACAATTTCATGGAAGGCGTGAGCCTCACCACCTACAAACCCTGGAGCGCCGCTAATACTGTTCATTTTGACGCTTACCCGGTAAGCAGTAAATCAGAAACAGTGCCTGGTACGGTAACTACCAAGCAAGGCGGATTTACCTACAACAACTTTGACACCGCTTCCGCCATGTACAGTTGGACCGCGGATACTCCCGAAGCGGCCAAAGAGAAGGTAATAAAGTACGCGGGACGCATGGGCGGCAAGGCAAAAGCCGATTTAACCTATAATTTCAGCTCCGCCGATGACAGCGGTTACGACAGAATCGGCGCTTTAGACGCCCTTATCAGCGGCTACCAGTCAAAACTTATTTCTATTCAGGGCGGCGGTACAGTGAGCGGAGGCGGCAGCGGCGATGGCGGCGGCACGCCCCCCGTTTCCGGTTTAATTATTTGCACATTTACCTCCTCAGGCGGAAACAATTCTTTCTTTTCCATCACAGGAAATTATTCCAAAGACAAGGGTACGGCAACAGTAAACGGCACAACGTTTACCTATTGTCTGAAGATGGAATCCGGTACAAACATCGCGTTCAGCATAGAACAAGCCAGGATGCTGACGCTTGTTTTTGGCATGGAAAAAGAGCCGGCGGCGGGCAAGAACGTTAAGATAAACGGAGCAAACCAGAAAATAGGCGCAGACGGCAAATTAACCGTGAACCTTGCCGCGGGCAGTCACACTATTACAAAGGGCGATACGGCAAACTTGTTCTACATCTCGCTAAGCGAATAGGAAAGGCGTTATGCTGCGAATAGGTTTGCGGGCGCATGATTACGGAAAAAATTTACCGCCTGAAAAACTTGCGGATATTCTGGTCGAGTACAAGCCCGCTTCCATTCAGCTTGCTTTGGCAAAGGCTTTATCAGACGTTCCGGAAGCGGGAGGAATCACCCCCGGTTACGCCCGCGGGATAAAAAACATTTTTGAGGAACGGGGCATTTCAATCGCCGTGCTTGGCTGTTACATAAACCCCGTTCATCCCGATCCCGCAATCCGTGAAAAACATCTTAGCCGTTTTGAAGAACACTTGCGTTATGCGCGCGATTTTGGCTGTTCCATCGTGGGAACCGAAACAGGCTCATGTAACGGCGACTGTTCATTTCATCCGGATACGGAAAAAAACGAAACTCTCGACTTGCTTTGCCATTCGCTGGAAAGGCTGGTAAAAACCGCGGAAAAATGCGGGTCTGTCGCCGCCATTGAAGCCGTCGCGGATCAGCACACTGTTTCAAGCATAGAAAAAATGCAAACCGTTTTGCGGCGGCTTGCCTCTCCCTGCCTGAAAGTTATTTACGATCCTGTAAATTTAATCCCTAATGCCGGTCTTCCCGAAAGCGGTATTTTTCAATCTCAGAAAGATTTTTTCGAAAAAGCCTTTGCCGCCTTTGGAGACGAAATTGTTGCCATTCACGCCAAAGACTTCCGCATGGGCGCAAACGGGAAAATCGGCACCTTACCGGCCGGAACCGGCGAATTGGACTACCCTGCCCTTTTATCACTGCTTACGGAACGCAAACCGGATATTGACATACTGCTTGAAAACTCAAGTCCCGATACAGGTAAACAGGCAATCGCGTTTTTGCGGGGGATTATTACGCGCAACATATAGAGTTAGCGTCGGGCAACCCGGATTTAGGGTTCCGGTCGTTGACATGATTCTATCGGGCAACCCGGATTTGAACCGGGGACCTCTTGGTCCCGAACCAAGCGCGCTACCAACTGCGCTACTGCCCGTGTGTCTTACACAAAAAAACCCGTCCGAGACGGGTTTACGGGAGCGACGGGGCTTGAACCCGCGATTTCCGGCTTGACAGGCCAGCGTGATAAACCAGCTTCACTACGCCCCCAATGTTTCTACAAACTATCAAAAACAGGGGGTTTAGTCAAGCCCTATTGCGGTTTTCATAATTCTTAAAAATTGGTAAACTTCCTTATGAACTATTCAAGCGCCTTTATACCCACCCTGCGCGAAGTCCCGGCGGACGCGGTTATCGCAAGCCACAGGCTCATGTTCCGGGCGGGGCTTCTGAGAAAACTGGCTAACGGGCTTTTTACCTACCTTCCACTGGGACTGCGGGCTTTCCGCAAGGTCGAGCAAATTGTACGCGAGGAAATGAACTTCGCGGGCGCTTTAGAGATAAAACCGACAGTGGTCGTTCCGGGCGAATTATGGAAGGAATCGGGCCGGTGGGATACTATAGGTGAGTCCATGCTGAGGTTAAAAAACCGGCTTGATAACGACTTTGTCGTCTCCCCCACCGCCGAAGAAGTTTTTACCGCTACCGTGCGGGACGAGCTTTCAAGCTACCGCCAGCTTCCGCTCGCTCTTTACCAGATCAATACCAAGTTCCGGGACGAAGTGCGCCCGCGTTACGGTGTAATGAGAGGGCGCGAATTTGTAATGAAGGACGCCTATTCATGGCACGCGGACGATAAAAGCCTTGATGAAACATATCAGGCAATGGGGCGCGCTTACCGCAAAATTTTCAAACGCTGCGGGCTTTCGGTAATTCCCGTAAAAGCCGATTCGGGCGCTATGGGCGGCTCCGGTTCGGAAGAATTTATGGTGGAAAGCGAAATAGGCGACAACACGCTGATCCTCTGCAAGAAATGCGATTACGCCGCCAATGTGGAGAAAGCCTCCTGCAAGCCCGATTTTACGGCTCAAACATCTGTCGAAGCCGCAAAAGCCGCCTCCGTTAATATTCCACCTATAGAAAAAATAGACACTCCCAACGTAAAAACCATAGACGAACTTTGCGCCTTCTTAAAAACATCGCCGCAAAGTTTTATTAAGACGCTAATTTACCGCGCCCTCAATGTTGAGTTGGACCTCTCTTCCGCCCCGGGCTGCGCCAATCTTGAGCGGAAGAAACCGTCGCCCGACGCGCCCGCCGTGTATCCGCAAGCGTTTTTCGCCGTGGCAATCCGCGGCGACCTTGACGTGAACGAAGTAAAACTCGCGTCCGTTCTTAAAGCGAGCGAAGTCAGCCTTGCCGCCGATACCGATGTTACGCGCCTTACAAACACGCCCGTCGGCTTTGCCGGACCCGTCGGATTAAAAAGCCTGCCTGTCATTATCGATCATACGGTCACGGGAATGAATGACGCGGTAACGGGCGCGCTGGCGAAAGATCTGCACTACAAGCACGCCGCTTACGGGCGCGATTTTGAGGGCTGGATGATTGACGGGCAAATATCTGTCGATGTGCGCACCGTAAAAGCCAAAGACCTCTGTTCACAGTGCGGCGGCGAATTGTATACAAAAATGGGCAATGAGCTTGGACATATTTTCAAACTTGGTTACAAGTACACCCGCTCAATGAACGTAACCTACCTTGATGAAAACGGAAAGACACAAATGCCCGTAATGGGCTGTTACGGCATAGGAGTTGACCGCACTCTTGCTTCCGTAATTGAGGAACACCATGATGACGCGGGAATCATCTGGCCAGTCTCTGTCGCGCCGTATCATGTCATCATCGTTCCGATTAAGTACGGCGGCGCGATGAAAGACGCAGCCGACAAACTTGCCGCGGAACTTACACAGGCCGGCATTGAAGTATTGCTGGACGACCGCAATGAGCGCCCAGGCGTCAAGTTTAACGACGCTGACCTTATCGGTATTCCATGGCGCGTGGTAATCGGCGACAAGGGGCTCGCGCAATCGCCGTCGCAGGTTGAAATTAAAAGGCGATGCGAAAAAGACAGCCGGATGACGGATTTAAACGACGCGGCGGCGGAACTTACGGAGAAAATCAGCAAAGAACTTGTAAGTTACTTGTAAATAACTCTATATATCAACAGCCCGATATATTCATGCAGGGCCAAATACGAATTATATAAACTTGATATCGTAGGCATAAAACTGAAAAAATTATATTTGCGCCCTCTGTCGCATTTATAATCCGTAGGAGCGGCAATTACAGATACGCCCTGCCGGTTAAAACAATATACGCTGCGTTTAACATGATATGCCGATGTTACTAAAACAATTTTTTCAAATCCAAGTATCATTGTCTCCCTTGCGTTCTCCCATGTATTTCGGCTGAATGTTTCCAGAATAAGACGTTTATTAGGCAGTCCCAAAGAAACAAGAAGCCTGCCCGCCGTTATCGCTTCCGGTTCCTGTCCGTATTCAAAAGTCTTTCCGCCGGAAAATATAATAGGAACATTAAAAATATCACGAAGCGAGAACGCGTATACTACTCTTTTTATCGCGTCCGATGTAAGGGTATCCTGTCCCGCTTCCGGCGAACCTTGTATTATTCCGCCGCCCAAAATAACAATAGCCTGCGGCCAGTCTTTTTTAAATTCTGACGACAAGGGCGGATACGCGTCTTCCAGAGGTTTCAGAAGCATGTCGGAAACAGGCTGTATCGACAACAGATACAAAATCAACAGCGAGAGGAGCGGAAATATTTTCTTTTTTTTCGGTATAAAAATAAAAACCAAAAAAAGGATTACAATAAAACATCCCGGAGGAAGAATTAAATATGTAAAAACCTTGGAAAGAAATATCATTAAACCACTTTCTATATTCCCATCGCCTTCTTAAAATTGACTACAATTTGATCGACCATAGGTCTTGCGTCTATATCCAGAAGCAGGCCTTTCCCGCGGTAATAATCAATTAGCGGGGCTGTTTGGGCGCGGTACACTTCAAGTCTTTTTTGAACGGCTTCAGGCTTGTCGTCGTCGCGTATATACACTTCCCCGCCGCAATGATCGCAGACGCCTTCTTTTTTAGGCTTGTTAAAAATAGTGTGGAAATTGAATCCGCATTTGCGGCAGACCCTGCGTCCTCCAAGCCGCGCAAGTACGCCTGAATCGGGAATGTCAAAATTGATAACCTTGTCTACTTTGGAAAAACCGGCCAGCGCTTCCGCCTGTGGAATTGTTCTGGGGAAGCCGTCTAAAATATAACCTTTTTTAACGTCGTCTTTGGTAAGACGCTCCTTTACAAGGGCGATTGTGGTTTCGTCGTCAACAAGTTTTCCGGCATCAATGATGGCCTTAACTTTTAGACCAAGCGGAGTTTGATCCGCTATCGCCGCCCTGAAAATTGAGCCTGTGCTTATCTGCGGCACGCCAAGTATTTCCACTGCTTTGACGGCTAAAGTTCCTTTGCCTGCGCCCGGGGGGCCTAAAAAAATCAAATTCATGTTATTCTCCTTTCTATATAATATATCTATTTTTGGTATTAAAACAAGGGCAAAGATGTATGCCTAAAGCTTATAAAAGATGTTTTTGCGGTTTTTCTCTCCACATTATTTACGTTCGAAAAAATGCAATAATACTTGACATATCCAACATTTTAACAGTAAAATTCTTATAAATATTATAAAGGAGGAATTTATGGCAAGTTGGGAAGAAGTACAAGGATTTATAGAAAAAGAGCTGTCGGCAAAAAATAAGGGGGATGATTTTTGGATGGCTACTTTAGCGTTACCGGACAACAGAACGCAAATAGTAGGATTCAGCAAAAAAATTGATAAATTGAGCAAGGCTGTATGGCTGGATATACAGTCCCCTGTAGGTAAAATAGATTCAAGAGAAAACCTTGACAAAGCTCTTGGTTTTCTGGCTAATTTAAATTGCGGAGGATTGATAAAGCTTGATGACGTATATTTTGTCCGTCATGGAATACCTATTGATGATTTATCCGCCAATGAAATCAATGGCCCGCTGTTATCCGTTTGTTTTTCCGCTGATATTCTTGAAGAAAAATTAGTTGGCGGAGACAATTGGTAAATCAAAAAAACAGGAAATAAAAATCCGCTATTATATAACAGACCGTCATATGCGAAGCCTTGGCATATATCGCTTATGACGGCTTTTATATAGCAATAATTTTTTTATGTTTTATTCTTTATGCCTTCATTATCGTTTTAATATACTGAAAAATAACCGCTTTTTTGCCTGAAAGCAGTATGGGAGTTCTGCTCTCAAGTTTAAAAGATTCTTTCACTTCATTCATAAAATTATCATTATTAGAGCATAACAATACAACCTTTCCGTCATCTTTAAGTAATTTATGAAAAACATCAAACATCTTTTTATAAAAAACGCTTTTATTAATTTCTCTGTACTCTCCCCAAGGAGGGTCTGTAACAATCGCGTCAATGCTTTTTTCGGCGACAAGTGAAGACAGCGCGATAAAATCGCTGTCATAAAAAACAAAGTCGTCTTTCTTGCGTTTGTTAAACCTTGCCTTTATGTACAAGGCGGCTTCCCTGTTATTGTCGCAGGCAATGAATTTATTTATATGAAAATGCTTTAACGCCGCGTCGGGAATTGAGCCGTAACCGCAAAAAGGGTCCAGAACAGTATCGCTGTGGACAAGACGCGCAAGGCGGCACAATGTCCACGCAAGAGGCGGCGGCAGTTCGCCCTTGTGAAGCGTCTTTTCCCAAGAAGGGCGCAGGGTAAGGCGTTTCATAAAAACCGAGAAATTATTTTGATTCTTTTCATTTCTGAATAAAAACCAGAATTCCGTATCAGGCAGGCTTCTGTTCACTTTCAAGCCTGAAAACCGTGAAATATAACTTTCGGCGTCTGCTTTAAGCTTCTCATCAATCGCCGCAGGAATATTTTCGGCGGAAGCGGCAATTCTGAAAGTGTGAAATTTTTTGTTATTGTTAGTGACAACTTCACTTGCGGCATTATTTTTTATCACCGCTTTAATGTGTTTCTCAAGCGCAATTTTCGGTTGAACATTGTTATCAGCATGTTCCATTATACTTATTACGGCAAAGATATTGTTAAAACAAAAAAAGTTAAGTTTATCGTAGTCTGTAGCAGTCTCAAACAAGACGGCTCCGTCAAGCAGTTTAAGAATTTTTACGTCGGAAAGGCGCTCTTTTATTACGTCTGCAATCAAGTTTTGTAAGCCGGGAATAAATGCGGCATAAAATAAATTCACTTTTTATGAACAGCCCGAAGTACTCCCGCAATTATCGCACTTCAAACAAGTCCCGTTCCTGACCAAAGAAAAAGACCCGCACAAAGAACAAGGATCGCCCTCGTAACCCTTAATCCGGGCGTTGACAATCTTAATAACCTCGTTCTCCTCAGGATAAGAGCCGTCCATAACCGCCGTATGCGCCCCGGAAGGAGCGATGCCCGCTTTGGCGGCGTTACCCGAAACACCACCTCCGTCTATAGACATACTGTTTCCCGCATAAGAGCCGCCCTGCCCTTTTACGGTCTTCCCGCCGGAAGATTGAGGCGATGCTGCTTGCTGCGCAACTTGCGGCGTTGTCGCGTTCTTCGGCGTGGAAACCGTCGCGTTCGGCCTGAAACCGGCGCTGTGCTTGTCGCTCCGGTCTTTGCCGTCGGACATGCCGAAATCGCTCTTGGTTCCCGTCGCCTCAAGGTCTTCGGGCTTAACCTGAGCCAAGTCGCTTCGTTTCAGATAACTAATAGCGAGATCGCGGAAAATGTAATCGATAACGCTCGTCGCCATCTTCACATAATCGTGCCCCTGCACAAAACCGTTAGGCTCAAACCGGCTGAATGTGAACGCGTCAACATATTCTTCAAGAGGCACGCCGTATTGCAAACCAAGAGAAACGGTAATCGCAAAACTGTTAAGCAGGCTTCTGAAAGCCGCCCCTTCCTTGTGCATGTCAAGGAAGATTTCACCCAGATTGCCGTCCTCATATTCGCCCGTCCTGATAAAAATCGAGTGCCCGCCGATCTTCGCCTTCTGAGTGTAACCCATCCTGCGGTTAGGCAAAGCCCTGCGCAAGCCGCGCGAATTTAATTTCTTGCGGTCGGGCGAGGAGGCCGGAATGTCCAACCCCCTCTCGACCTTCATAATAGTGTCGGCTAAGGGATCAGCGCCCGGGTCTACGCTGTTAAGCGGCTGTGAAAGTTTCGAGCCGTCGCGGTACAAAGCCACCGCTTTTAGAGCGTTTTTCCACGAGAGCATGTACGCGCCCTTAACGTCGTCGTAATTCGCTCCGTTCGGCATATTGATAGTTTTGGAAATCGCGCCGGAAATAAAAGGCTGAACCGCCGCCATCATGCCTATATGCGCCGTCCACGGTATAGAGCGCTTGCTCTTTTTGCCGGAAGGATTTGCCGTGTCAAAAATAACATAATGTTCTTTTTTAAGGCCGGGCGCGCCTTCAAGAGCCATAGTGCCGCAGGCGAACAATTCCGCCTCATCAATATCTTCCTTTACAAATTCAAGATGCTTGAGAAGGGAAAAACCCGCAAGCGACCATGTCGATTCGGGAACCTTCAGCACCTTCTCCACAAACGATTTGCCCAGCACCCACGGATTAAAAACGCCTTCCAGACTTGTCGCCGTCTTTACCGCGTCTTCCGCCGCCTGTATCGCCTCGGGAGTAAAACCTTTTGCTTTAAGGCTTTCTACATTTATAGCCGGAGCGCCGTTAAGCGTTTTTCTGCCCATCGCGTACGCGACAATTTCCTCGATAGTCTGAGGCGAATAACCGAGCGTTTCAAGGGCGATAGGAACAGACTGATTAATTATTTTAAACTGACCGCCGCCGGCAAGATTTTTAAATTTTACAAGCGCGAAATCAGGCTCAATTCCCGTGGTGTCGCAGTCCATCAATAGGCCTATTGTTCCTGTGGGGGCGATTGCCGTTACCTGCGCGTTGCGGTAGCCGTGAATTTTACCGAACTCAAGAGCCCTGTCCCACGCGTCCTTTGCCGCGTCAAGAAGATAAGGCGGGCAATAAACCGGATCTATTCCTTTTGGTACGGTATGAATCCCCTCATATTCAATATCGGGCGCGTTATTCACCGCCCGCCTGTGGTTGCGTATAACACGGAGCATATTCTGCGAATTCTCGCCGTAACGCGCAAAGGAACCGTGCTCCCCCGCCATACGGGCGGATTGCGCGTACGCTTCGCCGGTAAGCAGCGCCGAAAGCGCCCCCGCCACCGCGCGCCCCTGCTCCGAATCATAAGCGAGTCCCATGATCATAAGAAGGGTTCCCAAATTGGCGTAACCGAGCCCCAGCGTGCGGTACTCGTACGAAAGTTCGGCGATGCGTGAAGACGGAAACTGCGCCATCACCACCGATATTTCCAATATTGTAGTCCAAATGCTTATCGCGTGAAGATAACCTTCGACGTTAAACGCTTTTCTTCTCTTGTCGTATAACGCGACAAGGTTTATGGAAGCCAGATTGCACGCGGTATCGTCCAGGAACATATATTCCGAACAAGGATTGGAAGCCCGTATCTCTCCGCCGGCGGGGCAGGTATGCCAGTCGTTAATAGTCGTGTGGTATTGAAGACCGGGATCCGCGCACTGCCAGCTTGTTCTCGCTATGTCCGTCCATAGTTTTCTGGCTTTGACGGTTTTTACAGCGTCGCCGGAGGTTCTGCTTTTAAGCTCCCAGTCGGTATCGTTTAACACCGCGCGCATAAACTCGTCGGTAACGCGCAGGCTGTTATTGGAACTTTGCCCGGAAACCGTATTGTACGCCTCGTCTTCCCACGCGGTGGAATATTGGGAAACGTCAACTTCCTCGTCGCCCTGCTCAAGACGGCGGAGCTGCTGGTAAAGATACGACGCCGGGATTTTATCGCCTAACGCGGCGCGCAGAACCGCCGCAAGCTCGTGGTTTTTCTCGGCGTTGAATTTATCTTCTTCAGGGCCGCGGAAACCTGTTAAGGCTTTTTTGATCCCGTCGATATGTTTCTTTAAAATAAGGGAGCCTGTAACCATAGAGGCGACCTTGTGTTCCTCTCCCGATTTCCAATTGATGTAAGTCTCAACATCGGGATGATCGATATCAAGGGTAACCATCTTTGCGGCACGGCGGGTAGTCCCCCCAGATTTAATCGCCGAAGCGGAACGGTCGCCCACTTTCAAAAACGACAAAAGCCCCGACGAATAACCGCCCCCCGAAAGCTTTTCGTTCAAGCCCCGAATGCGCGAAAAGTTGGAGCCAGTCCCCGACCCGTACTTGAAGAGCCTCGCCTCACGGGTCATTAAATCCATGATGCCGCCCTCGTTCACAAGATCGTCATCTATAGAAAGAATAAAACAGGCGTGCGGCTGGGGACGTTTGTAAGCGCTCTCGGATTTTACGACTTCGCCCTTTTCGAGATCAAAATAAAAATGCCCCTGCGCCGGCCCGTCGATACCATAAACGGCGTACAAGCCGGTGTTAAACCATTGAGGGCTGTTGGGGGCGGCGAACTGATGAGCTAGCATGTAACAGGTTTCATCATAAAACGCCTTCTCGTCCTCTTCGCCGTCAAAGTAATTGTTCCGCCTGCCCCAGTCCATCCATGTGTAGGCAAGCCGGTGAAAGACCTGTCTTGCGTCATGCTCGCAGCCGTCGGTGGGCAGTTTATTACCCGGATCTTCCGGATTCTCGACAGCCGGAAGCCACTTCTTCCACTCATAGATTTTATCTGTGGGAATTCCCGCCTTGCGGAAATACTTTTGGGCTATGATGTCCGAAGCGATTTTGCTCCAGAACGCCGGCACGATAACCGTGTCCTCGGAAAAGATCGCCTTCCCCTTACTGCCGAGAATCTCACTCTTGCGCCGTTCCCAGACAATATCATAATACGGACCGCTTTTACGGTCTGTGAAAAATCTGTTGACTTTCATTCCTATTTCCCTTTTTTGTTAGAAGCTAGCCTTACATAGGTTTAACCTAGATGACCACACATATAGCGTTGTTTTTTAAAGCATACACCATATAAGGGGTATATACAAGAGATTTTTGAATTTTTTAAGAATTATATTGAGGCTCTTGAAAGGCGGTCATTGATAGCCGCCCCAAGCCCCTCAAAAGGCGCAAATTGGGCAAAAATCCTTGAAATTCGACATTTTTCAAGCTCGTGAAGAATCTCAAAAAGCCGGGCCGAGGCTTCCAAAACCAGTCCTTTTTCGGAGAGCGTCCTAAAAACAGCCGAATCCTGCCCCCCGGCCTCAGGCCGCCCCTCAAGCCAAGCCTCCCTCGTAGAGCCGTCAAAAAACAGGTAAGCCGCGTCCGCCTCATAAGGCAGGCGGAGCATTTCCTCCCTTGAAAAGACCGACAGAGGCTTTTGCGGCGAGTAATGGCTTTTCAACTGACCGGGAGAAGCAAGCCCGCCTGAAGAATCAGCGTTAAAAACATTTTCCTCTACCCCGCCTATCAATTTCTCGATTTCCTCTTTCGGCGTACCGCCGTGCCTGAGTATTTTTATAGATTTGCCCGTAATGTCCAGCACAGTAGATTCCACCCCAATCTGAGCAGGCCCGCCGTCAAGTATCATGTCGATCTTATCGCCAAGTTTATCCCTCACATGTTCCGCTCTCGTAGGACTCAACGAGCCGAAAGGGTTCGCGCTCGGAGCCGCCACCGCCCCCCCCGCCAGCGAAATCAGCGTCCTCGCCGCCTCATGCGCCGGAAAGCGAATTGCCGCCGTAGTAAGCCCCGCCGTCGCGATGCCGGGTATCTTTTCATTTTTTGGCAAAACAATTGAGAGAGGGCCGGGCCAGAATTTTTCGGCGAGCGAAAAAAGTTTACTCCTCGCCTCTTCGCTTATTAGGGACATATCCGCAACATTTTCGAGAGTATCAAGAGCGGCGATGTGGATAATGAGGGGATCAAAGCGCGGCCGGTTTTTCACTTCAAAAATTTTAGCGAGAGCCTCAGCGTTAAAAGCGTCTGCCCCAAGACCGTAGACCGTCTCCGTAGGAAAGGCGACAAGTCCGCCGTTACGCAGGATCTGCGCCGCTTGTTGGAGAGATTCGGGGGAGACGGGGAGGAAGGTCATGTTCACAAGATACTACTGAGTGGGGAAAACGGCAAGGGAGAGAAAAATGCCTGAAGATAATTTTCTGTTTCAATATCGAAATAATCACTGTAGCTGCCTCTTGCCAAATCTTTCGAGAATTGTTATATTATTAGCAGAGGCAATATAATGGCAGTTAAGGTTAAGCCTGTTCAACCGACAGAAATAAAAGATAAAAAAATCGCTCGCAAAGTCATTGAACAGATCCGCAAACCTATACCATCATCTGTTATAAAACGACACAAAAAACAAGCCGCCTATATTAGCCAGTTCTATAAGTAAAAAATGCGTCAAGAATTCGCCAAAAGCGGACGGGCTTCCGAATTTAAAATGGAACCGCTGACACCTGTAAAGTCATTCGGCGATTTTAATTGTGGAATACCTGAATACAACCATTATCTTTTAAAAGACGCTCAGCGATCTATGAATGACCATATTGCTCTCACTTGGCTTCTTACTGAACGTTCAACAGGAAAAATAGCGGCATATATGGCATTAATTATGGACGCTATTAAGTTGTCATTTACAGAGAAGGAACTTCATAATCTAAATTATCCATTTAAAACAATTCCGGCAATGAAAATTGCCAAGCTTGCGGTTGACCTTAGTTTTTCAGAAAAGTACAAAGGTATAGGAACTTTTATGATTGACAACGCTGTACACCTTGCCTGTGCTTGTAATACAAATTATTGCGCCGCGCGTTTTCTCACCGTTGACGCCGATATTGAACATGATAAAGGCGTTCTTACCTTTTATGAGAAAAATGGGTTCATTTCCAATTCCGAACTTTATAACAAAAATCGCAAAACAATCAGTATGAGAAAGGATATTTATTATAATAAATAAGTGTGATATACGCCGGAGTTGCCATACATTATGGTGATTGATGATAAGTATTATTCTTAATGCGTTTTATTTAGAAGAAAATTAATTTTCTTGCGACATAATTTCGACAAAAATAAAAATCAAATTTACTTACCGTATTGATATTTGTTATATTGTTTACAGAAACCTCAAAACATTATAAGAGGTTAAATATTAGTTGTTACAGATACGGAGGAAATTATGAACAACAACATTAAAAAGACAATAATGACAATGACCCTGCTTCTTATTCCGGCGCTCTTCTCTTTCGCCGATGACATTCAAACCGCAGACATTGCGCCTTTCAGCAAAGTCGAGCGCATAGACTGGAATCTGGCGGAAATTAAAAACACCCCTAAGACCATCATCAAAGACAGAACAGACAGAACCTTGGAAGCCAAAAAACCGGCCGCGGCCATCGTTATAGACAGGACTAAAGTGCAAAAGGAGATTTATTCCATCAGGTTTCAGGAAGGCCGCGTACAAGGCAGGGGCGCCGATAACCTCTATTTCGCTCCCTATAAAGCAGGTGAAAATAATTCTCTTTCGATTCAAAGAATTGCCGGCACAAGAATGCGCCCTCTGTTTGAATTGGAAAACTTAAGCGAGAACGATTATTTTCGGTATCTGGAAAAAGTGTACCGCTGGGAACTTCACGACCAGACGTTAAAATTGTATACCTTCGATAAAAACAACGAAGAAGCTGTTTTGGAGTTTGTGCCTATCTATAAATAAGGGCGAGCCATGCCGGGGACACTTTAAAGTAATCCGGCATGGTAGAGGTGACCGACATTGAGAATACGTATTCGTTTTCATTCCAAAAATGATATCCGTTAAGCCATACCGCGTTAGGATTATTCACTTCATATTCAGCTTCAGCCAGTTTTTCCGCAAAATAAGCGGTTTGGACCGCTTCTTCCAATAATGCAGACGGTACAGTTTCTGTTTGTATTATCAAAAGCTCGGTTTCCGGCATTGGATTCTCTCCTACTTAAAGTATAGTACTTTTTGGGGAAATTTCAAATTTTTATGATTTTTGAAGCCATTTTCCACACATGCCAAAGACAGAAGAATTTTACCACTAAACACACGAAATCGTACCTTCGGTACGAACACGAAAAGGGGATTTTAGGTAACATCATAAACTTAAGGATATTATCAACGAATAATACGAATTAACACGAATAATTTACGAAAATTCCAGTGTATTTTTTAGTGTAAACCCCGTTTTTTCAAAATTTTTTCTATATCATTATTATAGGCTTTTTGTAATTTTAATAATTCTTGGGCAATTTCTTTTGCCATTAGTTTGGATTTATCATCTTCGCTTATTTCATCAGGAATAAATAACCTATATGTTTCGATTTTTAAGGCTGTTGAAAGCCTAGCCAAAGTTTTATCACTTATCCATGTCCGGCAGCCCTCAATATCGCACATCATCGGCGTAGAAATACCAGCCTTTTCCGCAAGATTTTCTTGGGTCATATTCTCCATTTCTCTAAACCGTTTGATATTGTTTGCCAGGATTTTTCGTATAACCAGTGATTTTTCAGCCATAATTAACTTTTATGGTAATATTTAAGGCGGATATTTTACACATGATATTATTTAATATACTATTGATATTATCAAATTTTTGTAATATTATAAGAAATACGCCGTTGGCGTAAATAAAATATTTAGGGGAGATTTATATGAGAAGGAAAATAGTTTTGGGAGTAGTAGCGTTCTTATTGGTTTTACAGGCGCAAATGGTTTTTGCACAAAACTACGAGAACGAATTTAGACAGGAATTAGGACGTAATAATTTACGCAATATTGAACGTCTATTGCAAAAACGTGCCAACCAAATGGATTTGGTTAGATGTATGGTAAGTACAATTTCGCCTTCACCTGACATTTACAACGAGCTTCGCGGATATAATATTAACAATGCCTTGGAAGTAGTAAGATTATTGGTCAAATATGGATTAGATGTTAATAGTCCATGGAGGTTGAGTGATTATTCAATTTTATCTTACACTCTGGAATTAGCGGTTAGAGAACAACGTTCATACCAAATAATACAGTTTCTATTAGACTCAGGTGCAAATCCAAATTTGGCTTCTGGTGTAAGCAGATTACCATTAAGAGTAGCCTATAGAAATAAAGATATGCCCTTGGTTAATCTGTTATTAGATCGAGGCGCAAATGGGGCAGAACTTCTTATTGAATTAGGCTCTAGCGGAGATAATGAAACTATTAAACGCCTTATTTCTAGAGGCGTACAAATCCGTTCCGAGCAGGGTGCTATTGCATTAAGATTTGCTGCGTTGAAAGGACATTTTGATACCGTAAAATTGTTAGTTGAAAATGGAGTAAATATAAACGCAAGAGAAAATGACGGCTATGAAAATATTCAGAAGGGCGCAACAGCCGCTTCCGTTGCCTATGATCAGGGAGAAATGGATATTTACGATTATCTTAAAGCCAATGGCGCAAGGGACTTTGAACCACGTCAAGTAACCCAACAGCCAGCTTCACCTGCTCCGTCTTCTTCGACAACAAATGTATATGTACAGCCTTCAGCGCCTGCTCAATCAAGTTCGTCAAGTTCAAGCACACCAAGCCGTAATGTTGGAAAAGAAATAGCGGACGCTTTCAAACCACCTTTGCAGAGTGGTACTTATTCTCTTTCCGGAACACAGGAAAAGATAAGTATTGCCGGTATAGCCAAAAGCGGAATTATAACTCAAACTTGGCAGGGTAAATCTTATCAGGGAACTTATAATATAGATGGAAATCGAATGACGGTACAAATAAGAGGTTATACATTTGTTTTTAATATAACCAGTGAAACATCTTTTAGCGGACATAATGAAACTTGGGTTAGAACAGGATTTTAGATAACCATTATAACGATGATCAATACAGATTTTTTTACCATGAACCTTCACGAACAGCGATAAGATATGAGTAAAAATTTCGTGTGCGTACCGAAGATACGTTTCGTGTGGTTCGTGGTAAAAAATTCTTCAAAATGTCTTGGCAGATCACGAAAGCGTCATGCATCTCCACACAGTATAGAGCATATAAATCAAACAGCTACATTAGCATCAAGATTAACTTGTACGACCTGTTTTTTTTGATTGTAGTATTCAGGGTGACGAGGACGAAGTTTTTTTAATTCTTTTTCTGTCATTACTGGACAATCAGAAAAGTCAGTATTTTTAAATGCCTTTATTTCAGCAATCCTTTCAGGTGATAAAATTTCTACGCCATTCATAGTATTCCCACTATTGTACCTACATATAGCATTAAAAGTCAAGATTTTATCTGCAAGGATAAGCAAACGATGTCACCACTTTTATTACTGTTCGTGTGGTTCGTGGTAAATTCTTCTTAAAAATTTAATAGCTACCAAGCTCCTATGTACTTGTAGATATATGCCTAAAACAAAAAAACTGAAAAATTCCCCCACTAGGTAATAGCCGAGCATACGCAAAGCCCTGCCGGTGATCTCGGCGTGGATCGCCTACCAAGCCATGCCAAAGCATGCGTAGAATAATGTCACGGCCGCTAAGCACCGGAAGGGCTTTGCGTATGTCGGCTTTT
>Ga0268262_10001296_pt1 | contig 31378 bp, 23 predicted proteins | sample TergutNc150P3_FD_190354 | JGI IMG/M metagenome (GOLD analysis project Ga0268262, IMG submission 190354) | Nasutitermes corniger P3 segment gut microbial community from laboratory colony in Florida, USA - Nc150 P3 (SPAdes) (version 2) | ecosystem: Host-associated > Arthropoda: Insects >... | reverse complement strand
CAGAGCGAAGGTTCCCCCTTTTTATGATACTGCCTCTCTAAGGGGTGCCCAAGAAAGCGCCGCGTGGAGCGGCGTGGATGACCGTATGCAGCATGGCAAGGCGTGCAATAGCGCCCAAGTTTACGGGTAAAAGCGCGGCAGCTTTAGCTGGCGCAGCACGCCGGAAAGTAGGTAGTTGCCGGGCTTTTTTATTTCTTACAACCTATAAAAAATGATGCATTTATTTGCAAAACAAGTTTTTATCCTTTAAAATTATAAAGGGGAGGGTATTGCTACAGGAGAGGAATATAATGAAACGGTTCTTTTTAAGCCTTTTTTATGTAACAATGATGCTGATGCCCGTAACGGCGCAATCAAGACTTAGGGATTATTTCCAGACGGGAGCGGTAAGTCAGGAGTTGAACAGAGACGGTTTTGTCGCTTCTCATGCAAGTCTTCCGTTAAATTCAAAAGTAAGAGTAAGAAATCCTGCGGCAGATGTTGAAATCGAAGTAACCATAATAAGCCGTATTACACCCTCATTAAACCGGATTCTGGATGTTACTCCTTCCGTGCTTAAAGCTTTAGGTATGGAAGCGGGAGGCACGGTTGTGCTTTCCGTACCGGCTCCGTCACGCCCTGTGGCGCAGTCGCCTGTAACTGCAAAAGATGAAATTGTTGATCTTCAGCGTCCTTCGCCTGTATATAATTCTACAGGCAATTCTGCGGGTAATAGTGAAGAAATTGCCGCTAAAGAACAGGAAACAGCGGCCGGAGTTCAAACAGCTGCAGGCGGAAATGTAAAATCTGTTGATACAAAATCTGTTGAATCGGGTATGCCGGCGGATTTTGATTTTTTATCTGCGGGAGTTATGTCGTCAAAAAATCACACTACGGAATTTTTTGCATGGTTATTGGCTATGAACGCGGACTCAAGAGGGGCGCGCGAAGCCAAAGAAGCGCGCGAGGCCAGAGAAGCGCGCGAAGCCAGGGAGGCGCGCGAAGCCAGAGAAGCGCGCGAAGCCAGAGAAATACGCGAAGCCAGAGAAGCGCGTGAAGCCAGAGAGGCGCGTGAAGCCAGAGAAGCGCGCGAAGCAAGGGGAATCGGGTATTAAACCTGCCTGCGAATAATAAAAACAACCAAAAACAACAAACGCTGTAAAAAAATTACTAAAATTATTGTAAAACAAAAGAAATTTGCTCTTTTTGTCAATTTAGTGTATAATTTTAATTAGAAACGTAATTTTTTATAATCGGACACTTATGGCAAATTATGAAGAAATTTATTTTTTACGGAATTTTGTCAATATGTATTTTTCTCATTGCTGCATGCAGGTTTTTCGAGCCTGAAGGAACAGCGGATAACGTTTCATCGTCAAATGTTGTCTATTCTCCGGACGGAAAAGTAACAGTTTATTTTGATGAAAACCGCGCGGCGGCGGGACGCTCGCTTACGTTCAGTCAAGCCGTAATGGGGCATGATTTTTTTGAAGCGGTTTTCCTTTATAACACAGGCTCAGGCTATACTGCCGCAAGGGCAAACTGGCGGGTTGGGCAGAAAGCGAGAATAAACGGCGTTTACAGAAACGCTCCCGGCGGCGTTAATTATGGCTCTGTTTCCTCTAATCCTGCCCCGGGGTCAGGTTCGGCTGTTTTATTTGCGGGAAAATACTCCGATAAAACGCTTCTGGCAGTCGGATCAATATGCGCTGTTGACGATACCCCTGTAACTCCGTTAAGACCCGCCGTTATTACAACTGCGACCAAGTCGGTCTCCTTTGAGCTTAACGCGCTTAAAGCGGGAACGAAGGCTGAACAAGTCAACGGAGTTTGGACAGCCGATGATTCAAGTTTCCTTACAAACTCAAGAGGCGGCGGTATAAGCGAAAACAATACGGATGTTAGGAGAGTAGCCATAAGTTTCCGTGATTTTCCGTTGTTCAGGATGCAAGTGAATCAAACAGTGTCGGCCGGATATACAATCGGACTTAACATTAACGACGGGCGGCTTAACGCTAACGGCGTTGCTATTCCCTCTTTTGGCGATTACGGAATTGTTGTCGCGGCAGCTTCCGGCGTTAGCCGTATAGAACCTAAATTCACGCTGAATACAACCATATATAAAGGCATATATTTGTATGATGTAATTACGGATATTAGTATTGATAATAATCTGACTCCGGGGCAGCAGTTTGTAAATCCTGTGCGTTTTACATTTGATACAACCGGTACCGCAAACAACAGCGTATTTTCAATAATTTTTGAAATACCCATTTACGCGCTTTCAGCTGCAGGGGACCCTGTAGCATGGGTTATAAGACCGGGTTATGACGAATACCTTGAAGACCTTGACGACGGAAACGGAGGAAGCGGCGGAGCTGTACTGCTGGGTACGGGCATTGAAGATCAATATTTATCTTACAGATTAAATGTTATTAATCTACCGAATAAGAGGCAGTATAACCAGACTACAACTTTAGTTTTTGACATTACAGGTCTTATTTTAAATATTGTATACGGCAATGGCTCCTTTTATAAATCTGTTAATAACGGTAGTTTGCGTTTTTATTATTATAACGATTTTGATGTTAAAACGTATATTGTACCCGGTGTTTCATTTCCGCAAATGAACAGAGTTGTAACGGTTTATTTTGAGTACGATGATACAAGCGATACCGGAATTCTTTATACAGGCGAATATTTAATTAATTTTACTTCTGTGAACGTGAATTTTTCCGATATTCCCGAAGATCACCGTTTTTTAGTAGCTACTACCCCTAACCTTCAGGCAGCTGTTACACAAATGGCAGGAGGAGGTAATTACCTTCTTGTATTTTCTGAATCGGTGGATATTGGAGGTATTTCTATACCGTCTCCTCTTTCGGCTCCGCTTACTATAATAATTACTGTAAACAGGCCCGGCATTGTACTTGGCAGAGTAAACTCCGCAAGCCAAATTCAACACTGGGATACCAATAATGAAGTTTTTATATTCTTCGGAGGCTGGGTGTATAATGAGCCTATTTTTATAGGCGGCAATATTTTAAGCGATTATCCGTATACGATTAACGCGGGGGGTAATGTTTATGATTATCTTAAAAATATTCCCACGTCTTACGGGTCGGTAAATATAAGTAATGTATTTATAAGACCTCATTCTCCGGCTGTGATAGAAACTTTTATTGATAATATTGTAACAATTAAAGACCAGCAATATTTTGAGCTCCCGTAGTTTTTTATAGAAGGAAAAAGGATGTGTAAGGTAAAAAACAGTTTAATTTTTCTCTCCTTCCTAATTCTTTCGTGCAGACCTTTTTCGGCAAGCGAACCGGTATTGGAGCAAAATAACAATTTCCCGCAGGAAGAAGGCTTTGTTACAATCTACCTTGACGGAAGCGCGCCTGCCTCACGCGCCATTAACCGCACTCTCGCGATGATGAGCTGCGATTATTTTGAAGTAGTTTTCCTTTACAATTTTGATAACGCGAATTACAGAGTGGCGAGGGGGGCATGGAATATCGGGGAAGGAGCGGGCGTAAGCGGCGTTTACAGAGACCAGACAGGCGTTAATTACGGCGATGTTTCTTCCAATCCCGCTCTGGGGGCAGGTTCGGCGATTCTTTTCGCGGGCAAGGGCGACAGGACACTCCTCGCAATAGGCCGTCTGCGCATGGTTGACAATTTAGCAAGCACCTTTATTACTTCCGAATCCAAATCGGTAACTTTTTCTTTAAACGCCATTACAGCCGGTATAAGCGAAACCGCCTCCAATTCAAGTTTCCTTACAGCCGCTCTGGATACCGTGGGAAGTTATCAGAACGTAAGCCCTTCCAATACAAACATTATCCTTACTGACATTGCAGGGCGTGATTTTCCGTTGTTTAAACTGGTACAGAACGTACCGTCAATAAAAGCGCAATATGTTTTTGACCTTCATTCCGGTTCCGAACCTTTTTCCGATTATTATGACGGGATACGTATAGCGGATTACCCGACAGTTGAAAAAAAGCAGCCGAACTATTATGTCCCGCACGGAGTGGCCGTTCAAAAACCGACGCTTATTCTTGATAATAAAACAACAGTCTCTATGGATAACAACAATTTACCGGGAGACTTGTTTAATAAAACTGTTAATTTTACATTTAATACTTATAGCACTATAGGCGGAAGCGTTTTTTCTCTTGTTTTTTCGATACCTGTTTACGCGCTTGCGGACGGAAGCCGCTGGTATATAAGGCCGGGTTACGGTTCCGGCCGGTACGATCTTGACGACGGTCTGGAGGGATCGGGAAGCGCCATACTTATAGGAACAGGTGATGTAGAAATAGGCGGCGGCGGCGATTATGTTATGGTAATAACGCGTAAGCCTTATACATGGCATTATTTTCCCGCTGTAACAGGCGACCCTTCGCGTTTATTTAATATTGACGGGCTTGAGGTTGAACTGCGATATCCAGACGGCACGAAATTTAAAGATATTGATAATAACGAATTAAAATTTATTATTGGTAATTATTATGTAACACCCGGTGTATGGGGGTTTGACAATCAATGGTACGGTAATGTTGTAATTACTGTAGAATTTACAGATACGGACGGGCATATTTACCGCGCAATATTTTGTGTTTTGGTCAGTAACTTAGTTTATGATTTTACTGATATTGTTGATAACATTTTAATAGTAGCTATTAACCCCTCAAACCCTTGGGATTCCTGTGAAGCTCAATTTACACGGATTATACAAGATAAGGCTTATGAGGGTAAGTCGATTATAATTGTAGTAAAAGATAGTTTTAATATAGTGAACGTAAATTACACTGGTGTTGCGCGGTTGATTTTCGTAATGGCGGGCGCTCCTGATGTTGTAATTGGCAGAGGTCCTGAAAGCGGCGATCTAGCCAGTATTGTTATATGGAGACCTACTAATCTTGATACCCCACCCACGTACAATTTGTTTTACTTTGGAACATGGCCTTATGACGCGCCCGGTTCCCAGTTAATTGACAGTTCCAGTAACCCAGTAACAACTTATCCGTTTACAATTCAAGCGGGTGGATTAAATACTGACGACTCTAATACTAGTTCTTATGATTTGAAAATGATAAGAAACGGTCATTTAGCTAACGGCGGAATATATAACGTGCAGACGAGCGATGATATTACGGTTTTAAACCGTGATTTACTGCATTAAAAAGGAGGTCAGGATTGAAAAAGTTTATTTTCTCATTTTTTGTTCTGCTTCTTTTTTTAATTTCGTGCAAGGAGGAGTTTCCGCCGTATGAAGATGAGGACTCTGCAACTCCTAATGTGGAGTATGATGACACATGGAGGTACGTTAGCCTGTACCTTGAAGGCGATGCGCCGATCTCGATTAACACAAACACCCGCGCAATGACAGCGGACACCTCAAGAAGGGGTTTTGACTATTTTGAAGCTGTATTTTGCTGTAACGAAGATATTAGAAGATCGCAATGGAGAATAGATAAAAGAGCTTCTATAAACATATACACCACAGCGGGCGGCATTGATTATCAGGCAACAAGCTTGCCTTCGGCAAACAACGCCTGCGCGGTTCTGTTTGCTGGAAGAGAGAGCGACAAGACTCTCCTTGCGATCGGGAAACTGTATTCCGTTGACGATGAGATTACAACGGTAATAAAGAACAATTCTGTAAAAGTAACGTTTGTGCTTTCCGCCTTTAATGCCGGTGTGGACGCCGTACCCGAAAATTCCGCTTTTCTTACAAATTCCAAAAATTTAAATGACAATCCGAACACCGCAAATACGCGGGTTATTGAGGCGTTGATAGGCGGTAATCCGTTTCCGCTTTTTGTACTGCCCCCGAGTCAAAGTGTAGTAAAAGCGCAGTACTATTTCGGTCTTAAAGGCGACAGTTTGGGTCTTAGCGGCGACTGGAACGATTTTAAAAACAGCGTTATTGCGGCGGCGAAGGGCGAAGCGGAAACAAGAGAAGTGCGCTACCCTGCGGGAAACGGACGTTACTATTATCCAAAGTACGGCATAGATGTAACTACAAAAGTAACGATGACAAATAACCAAGCCGCAGGAGTTCCCCTGCAAAACCCCGTAACTTTTACAATTGACACATCCGAAACAATCAGCCCCGTAAAACAGGACAACGGGCTTTTTGCGTTAACATTTAAAGTGCCTGTTTACGCTGTTACTCCTCCTGCGCAGGCGGAGGATTTCTGGTATATAAGGCCTGCCTATATGTCTTACAATTATAATATTGACAACGGCGTAAAGGACAACAGCCAAACCGACAAAAACAACGGAGGAGCGGTGCTGATCGGAGTAGACGTAGAAGCTGCAAATTTTGATATTCCCGCGGAGAGGCGGTAATACATAAATGAATTTTTTTTAGGAGGTTTTTATGAAAAAGATTGTATTCACGGGAATTACAATTCTTGTCGCATTGCTGCTCTTTGCGGCGTGCGATACGGGTCCGGCGAATGACGAAAGCAAAGTGGAATACACAGACGTTGTGTATTCGGCAGACGGAACAGAGGTAACGATTTACCTTGACGGTGTAGGAGTGCCTGTAACAAAGGCGTCCCGCGCAATGTCCAAAGATATTGCGAAAATGTCTTACGATTATCTTGAAGTGGTGTTCGATGCGGGTACAAACGGAGTCGCAAGATCGAAATGGGAACTTGGACAGTCGGCGGGTATAAGCGGAGTATATAGGGCAACAGATACCAATTATGATGCTTTATCGACTTTATTTGTAGGTACAAAGAGAGACAAAACACTTCTTGGTGTCGGAAAACTTTATCAAGTTGATAATAATGATGGTGCAGGTTTAACTGCTGGTACTACTATTAGTCTAAATACCATAGCTATAAAATTTGAAGTTATGGCTATAACAAGCAAATTGACTAATGCTGTTAACACTTCTTCTTTTGTATTTTGGGGTACAGACAGCACCGAAGCAGACGATAATGGTTCTGAATACGGTACTACCACACCCCCCTCACCCGCTCCTGGACTAACTACAAAAATTGTTTCAATGTCGCCTCTTGGGGTTTCAACTTATCCTATATATGCTCTTCCAAAGAAAGCGGGTGCAGAAACAAAAGCGAGATTTACATTTGGGGGCGCTGCCGCAGACACAACAAATGGTCGTCAGGCTATGATTAAATACGATGGTGCACCGGCTGATACAACAAACTTTGAAGTCAGGGTACCGCGTTATCTTGATGGCGGACGATATTTTCAACTTAATGCCAATATCAATACTCAAACAAAACCCGCTATTGATTATGGTGCTAGTACATTTACAGCACCGCTTGCTGATGCTAGTTTTAATCCTGTAATACCAATAACATTTACTACCACTGGAAGAGGCGCGTTTTCGTTTTTTATAGAAATTCCTGTTTACGCCTTGGTCAAAACGGTTTCTTCAAACGGGGGCGGCGCTTATACACAATGGTTTATAAGGACGGGGCTTGGCTCGGAGCTTTACAGTATGGACGACGGAATTACACCAGGAGGTTGTATAACGATGAGTATCGGTATGACGGCTGTTGACTGGATTGACATTTATTGGACATGGACCACCGCTACTCCGTAACAAGGATAAGATTTGAGACAGTTTGTTATTACTATATTGATAATTTTCTCGGTATTTGTTTTAACAAACTGTTCTCAGCCTATCGGCACTCTGGAAGGCGGCAACGATACCACAAGGTATTCGGGGCTGCCTTCATGGATTGTTCCCAGGCGCATTTTGTACCAGATAGACGAAAGATTTGACAGGTTTAATGATTTTCAATTGTTTGTAGTGCTTGACGGGGAGATACTCGAAGTAGACACCAGAGATGAAAATATCAAAGTTGAAATTGAAAAGGATATAGATTTATCTACCTATTTCCATGTATCAGTAATAGGCCAATATTATTTTTTTACCAGAGTCGGAAGACATATTGTTAATGTTTCGTATTATGAAAAAAAAGGAAATTATTCAATAGAAGTATTCTCTCCGAATAACGGAAACAGTATGGGCGGAGACGGCGGCATCGGAATTGTTTGGCTGGACTAAGCTAAGCAAATATTAAATAAGAAATAAAAAATATTAAATAAAGAGTCAATATTTCTTATTTTTTATTTTTTATTTCTTTTAAACTTATCTGCCGAATTCCACGATAATGTAAATAACCAATATTATTTTTTAGGGGCTGTTTTTTTGAAAAAGACAACGTTTTTTCTTTTTTTTATATTAGCCGGCGGGTTTTTATCCGCCCAATCTTACCGTGAAACAAGAATCTACGTGCCGCCCATTGACGGAGAGGGTTATATAGACGACATGGCGTGGTTTTATAAACAAATCACGGGAGAAATAACCCTACAGCACCGTTCGCTTGGAAAATCGCGGAGGTTTTCCGATTATGTAATCACAGGCAAGTTAATGCCCTTAACAGGCGAAAATATGCCCCCGTCCGAAGTTCCGCCGGATCACGAGCATATTTTAAATGTGGAACTGTTCGATAATTCTCTTAATGAAGTAATCGGCAACCAGTATATTACCTATGCCTATCCCGACGAAATTACCACCAACGGGCTTTCCGTAATTATGTACAATTTATTGTCCGCTATTCCCGATGTAGTGGAATTGTACGGCGCGGAAGACAACTGGCGTAATAAATTTATTTACCTTAATCTGAATTTTGTGTGGAATCCAAGAGTGTATATAGGCAGTTATCATTCTGTTAATATAGCCGGCGTAGGCGCGGAGGTTAGGGTAGACGTTCATTTTCTGCGTTTTATGGCGCTGAAAGCCGGAGCGGAAGTGTCTCAGGAGTGGGTAACTGTTTACCAGAATCAACCCGGTATCACGGACATGATACTTGATTTTCCGGTGTCTGTTGCGTTTGTTCTAAGGCCCGGTAACCTTATGCTGGAGCCTTATATCGGCGGGAACTGGAATGTTTCCCTGTTAAAAGCAACTCGTCCGCATCCGTTTTCATGGAACGCGGGCGTTCAACTGGGAATAAAGGTCGGAGCCGGTGTTTTAACCTTTGACCCGAGATTTGCAATGGATTTCGGAAAATCGTATATTAATACGCCAAAACAGGCAGATCGCTATCCATATTGGCGTTATTCAATTCACCTTGGGATTGGTTATAAAGTAGGCTTTTTAAAAAGATAATTAATGTCTTCAAAAACCTGTAAAATTTGCAAGACTTTACTTTTTTTTCTATAATATATTATAGAGGAAAGGTATAAATTTTTTGTAAGGCAGGGATGAAAAGACTTTTTTTGTTCTCATTAAATTCGCTCCTTTTTGCAGGCTTTTTGTTTGCGCAGGCTGGTGATTTTACCATGCGCGGAGCGGCTACTGTGGAATTAAACCAGAACGGGCTTGTAGCGCGGCACCCCTCCCTTCCCATAAATTCTACCGCAAGGGTTGCCAATGCCGCGACGGGCAAGGAAATTACGGTTACTATTGTAGGCCGTATTGATCCGTCCGCAAGCCGGCTTATTGATCTTTCACCCAACGCCGCCCAGTCTATCGGAATTAGTTCGGGGCAGACTATTATACTTACGGTCAGCGGCGGGGCTATCCGTGAGCCTCGCGCGGCGCAGCCCCAGCTTGTCCAACTTGCCGAACAGCCCAAATTTACAGTTGACCAGCAGCAGGACATCGCCGAAGCATTGAGGCAGGCGCTTGCAGGGCAGGGAGGAGCAAGCGGCAGTACGGATGAATTGTTAAAAATGATAATAGCGTACCTGCTTGGGGAGAAAAACAGCGGCGGCGGTAAAAAAGACCAGCCGGTAATAATTACCGAAGACGATAATTCCCTTGAATTTTTGGCGCTGCTGACTTCTATGGTCTTTGACGCAAGAGCGGAACGTGAAGCCAGGGAAGCGCTTGAAGCGCGTGAAGTGAGAGAAGCCCGCGAGGCGAGAGAAGCCCGTGAGGCAAGAGAAGCCCGCGAGGCAAGGGAAGCCCGTGAGGCAAGAGAAGCCCGTGAAGCGAGGGAAGCAAGAGAAGCCAGAGCGGCGAGGGAAGCCCGTGAAGCCAAAGAAGCGCGGGAAATAAGGGAAGCTGCAATTCCTCCCGTGAATAGCAGGGAAACAAAACCTCCCGCGCATAATCTTCTAAATGAAGAAGGCCGTAAATCCGTATTAGACAGATTGTCTGAAATGTCAAATTTACAGCCTGCTGTTTCCGGATTCAGGGTTTCATCAAATCAATCGCAGCCTGTCCAAAGCAGTCCGTCTGCGGGAGAACAAGACGTTATTCCCCGTAATGCCCCTTTAACTACAGTACCGGAAACGCTGCAGATTATTCCCGGTCTTCCTGACCGTAATTCCGGTAAAATATACCGTTTACAGGTAGGCGCATTTTCGGCTGTTGAAGCTGCGGCAAGGGCTGTAGAGCTGTTAAAAGCGTCAGGTTTTAAAGTTGAACAGGAAAATTCGGGCAAAGTTTACAGGGTTTTGGCTATCGGTATTGCCGCCGCCGATGTCCATACTGCGTCAGTAAAGCTTGGTTCTCTTGGTTTTACGCAAATTTGGGTCAGGGAGTAAAACAATACTTGAACAGACCGATAATTGATGATACACTGATAATATAAGGGGGACATAATGGCCAGTCAATTAGTTACATTCCAGCTTGGAGAAGAACTCTATGGCATTAATATAATGGATGTTAAGGAGATTGTCCGCGTGCAGAAAATAAGGGCGATTCCCAATGCGCCTATATATGTAGAAGGAATTTTTAACCTCAGGAGTGAAATTATTCCGATCATAAACCTGCATAAGCGGTTCCATATTAAAAAGCTGGTTACTTCCGAAGAAGATGAATTGTTGTCAGGGTTTATTATCCTTGATATAGACGGAATGAAGCTGGGAATTATTATTGACCGCATCTCGCGCGTGGTAACAATTGAAAAAGAAGATATTCAGCCGCCGCCTCAGATGTTTTCCGGAATTGGCGCCGAATATATTCAAGGGGTTGTTCGCCAGGAAAACGGTTACCTGATCATTCTTGATATAAGGGATCTCTTTAATCCTAAAGAACTGCAAAAAATCGCCGAGCTGCGAAAGTAGGCGTTATTATTTGTTTCAAATTACAGGGTTTTGGAACGGTAATTTTTTATTTCAGGTAACGCATGAAAATTGATGTTTATTCTCCCACTATCAGACGTAAGGAGATGGATGCGGTATTGACCGCGATGGTGGAAGAAAAAATCGGGCCGGGCGAGAGAAACCGGCTCTTAATTCAGACCGCAAAAGAACGGCTTAATTTTGACTTTGCCCTTGCTTTGCGAAGTCCGGCGGTTGCGCTGCATTTAGCGCTTAAGTCCCTGAATGTTAAGCCCGGGCAGGCAGTGGTTATTTCCGCCCTTTCGCCTGTTTTTTACCTACAGGTAATTTATGATCTTCAGCTTACGCCTCTGTTATGTGATGTAACATACGATAATCCGTGCATGAACCGTGAATTAATAGAAAATACAATGGCAAAAAAACCCGCGGGTATTGAGGTCTGCGCTGTCGTTCTGCACCATACTTTAGGTTTTGTTCCCGACTCCGCTTCTGTTGCGGAACTTGGAATTCCGGTGATTGAGGATATTTCCAAAAGTTACGGATACTGGGTAAAAACAGACGTTAAAAATGAACAGGAAAAAAATTCAACGCAGAGCGGGGGAGAAATTCCCGTAATTCACGGTATTTTCTGTATTCTGGGGCTTGAAGAAAGGGATATGCTTACGTCGGGCGGAGGGGCCCTTCTTTTTGCAATGAGCAGGCGCGACAGCGCCGCGCTGCGGAATTTCTCCGGAATTGCGGATGAATATTGCCTGCCCGATATTAACGCCGCGTTAGCTGTAGTTCAGTTCAAGGAAGCGCAGAGGAATATCGAGAGAAGAAATGAAATTGCCCGCGCTTATGTTCAGGCGAGCCTGCAAACCAGGCATAAACGCTTTATTCAAACTGTAAAAAACACTGAAAATTATTATTCATTTTCCCTGATTCTTGAAACAGGGCTTAAGGACGTAATTGCATACGCCAAAAAAAAAGAAATACTGCTGGAAAATGCGTTTGAAAAAACCATTGCAGGCGCGGGGCTTTGCGATAATCCTGTAAGTAATTCCCTGTCGCTGCGGACAGTTCTATTTCCGATGTACCCAAGACTCCGTTCACAGAATGTTGAACATGTATCGCGCCTCATTATGACTCTTCCATGAGGGACGGCAGAATGGGAAGAAGCGCCTGTTTATTTGTAAATCATCAAAAAAGAAACGCCGCTTCTTCCGCCGGCTTGATACAGGCTGAACTTGACAAACGCGGTATTAAAACGGAAATTTTTTCTGTTGAAGGAAAACATGATAAACCGCAGGACGGAGACTGGGATATAGCTTTCTCTGTCGGAGGCGACGGGACGGTACTGTATGCCGCCCGATGCCTTGCGCCTCTGGGAGTGCCGATTTTGCCTGTAAATCTGGGATCATTGGGTTTTATTGCGGGAGTAAGCGTTGACGGCTGGCTTGATGTTTACAACAAATGGGAAAAAGGCGAAATATCACTGTCCCGAAGGTGTATGCTGGAAATTTCCGTAGAACGCGATCTAAAACCGATTTATAAAAGCAATTGCCTTAACGATATGGTTATTTCCGCCAGCAGAATTGCCAAACTGATAAACCTTGACGTTAATGTTAGTTCAAATAACGGCGCCGCCGCTCTTGGTTCCTACCGGTGCGACGGACTTATTGTTTCTACTCCGACAGGTTCAACAGCGTATTCAATGGCCGCGGGAGGGCCTATTTTGGAGCCTGAAATGGAAGCGATGATACTTAACCCCATTTGCCCGTTTACCCTTTCAAGCAGGCCGTTTGTGCTGCCGTCCCGTCAAACACTTACAATTACCGTGTTAAATTCCAAAAAAACAGGAGTTCTCCTGACGATTGACGGTCAGGATACTTTTGCGCTTGAATTTTACGATAAGATATTTATTAATCAGGCGAAAGAACAGGCATTGCTTATTTATTCCGACAGGAATACATATTATTCCGCATTGCAGAACAAGCTTTTCCACGGAGGCGACATTATTAACAATTCCGCCGGAAACAGCGCGGAAAGCGGCGTAAAAGGCGATGCCAATGCTTGAAGAACTGTCGATCAGGAACTATGCGCTGATTGATTCCGTTACGCTGTCTTTTCGTCCGGGATTCAATGTTTTGTCAGGTGAAACCGGCGCGGGAAAATCAATCATTGTAGGCTCCTTAAGTTTTTTAATGGGAGCAAAAGCGGAGACGGATGTCATACGTTCAGGCTGCGATGAAGCCGGCGTGTCGGCTGTTATTTCTATAAATAAAAACAATCCCGAAGTTACGGAATGGCTTAAAAACCGCGACATTGAATGCGAGGAAGAAACTGTAATTGTACGAAGGAACATAAAGGCAACGGGGCGTTCCTCAATCTATATTCAGAATATTCCCATAACAAAACAGGATTTGGAAGAGTTTATGGGGTTGTTATTTGACCTTCACGGACAGCATAATCACGAATCTCTGCTTCGCAGGGAAAACCACAGGCGTTATCTGGACAGGTTTGCCGGAATTGAGGATGAGGTTAAGGCTTTTTCGGGAACATTTGTCGAATTAACCGAAAAGCGCAAAACCCTGGAGGCGTCGTTAAAGAGCGACCGTGAAAGGGAAGAGAGGCTTGAACTTTTAAGCTATGCGGTTGACGAGATAACAAAGGCAAATATTCACCCCGGTGAAATTCGCGAACTTGAAAATGAAGCGCAGAAACTTTCTGATTTTGAAAAACTGGCGGCTTACATTCATAGCGCGGCGGGCAGTATTTTTGACGGAGACCAGTCTTTGTTAAGCCTCGCGCGCCGCGCAAAAAACGCCCTTGACAGCGCTTCATCCGTGGATTCATCGTTAGGTGAAATAAACAGAAGGTTTGAGAATCTGTACTATGAGGCTGAGGATATTGCGGATGAATTCCGCTCCTACAGGGACAATTTGGCTTTTGATCCGCAGCGGCTGGAAGAAGTAAATGAGCGGCTGGCGCTGTTAAATAAACTGAAGAAAAAGTACGCTAAAAACGCGGAAATACAAGGCGGTGAAGAAGAGGCTATTCTTTCTTACAGAGCTCAGGCGGAAGCGGAAATGGAAGCTCTTTCCGGCGCGGAAGAGAACAGGGAAAAATTAAAAACGCAGATTTCGGTAATTGAAAAAGACATTGTCGCAAAAGCCTTGGTTTTGCGTCAAAAGAGGACGAACGCGGCGTTAATGCTCGGTAAATTAATTACGGGCATACTCAGAAACCTTGGAATGCAGAACGCGAATTTCGAGGTAAGTATTACGCCGAAACAACAGGACGGACAGGCGTCATTCGGTCCGTGGGGAACGGAAAATGTGGATTTTCTCATTTCCGCCAACAAAGGCGAACCGCTCAAAGACCTTGCAAAGATTGCCTCAGGAGGCGAGCTTTCCAGGGTTATGCTTGCTATAAAAACCGCGCTTTTATCCGAAGCGCATGGGGAAACTCCGGGCGTTGAAACGCTTGTTTTTGACGAGATAGATACTGGCATAGGAGGCGAAGTTGCCCTGAAAGTAGGCGAATATTTAGCGCAAATAGGCAGAATTTTACAAATTTTTTGCGTTACACATCTAGCGAGTATCGCAGTAAGAGCCGATAATCATTTTAAGGTGGAAAAAAGAACGGAAGGCGGAAGAACCTTTACAGGTATCGGGCCATTGAGCGCCGACGGCCGCAGAAAAGAAATTGCCAGAATGCTCGCCGGGGACGCGGGAGAAGCCGCGCTTGCCCATGCTGACGACCTGATATCAAAATACGGGAAACGGAGCGGCTGATGGCTAAGATTACCGATACAGAGAGAAACGCGTATCACGAAAAAGTAAACACGTATTTGTCAATGACCAAGGCTCTGTTAAAAACCGAAAAAGACCTTCTGACGGAATCCAGGAATGCCCCCGACGCCTCGCTTAAAAAACTGACCCTTGTTGATGAAATGATTAATCTGGCTTCCAACTATATGGCGGTTAACGGAGTATCGCAGGCTGTTCTGAAAGTAAAAAACGAAGCGTCTCTTGACGACGCAAGAAAATCGCTTTACAAAGCCGTTATGTATCTTGAAGAAGTAGTCAGCAATTATATTGACGCCCCTTTTTCGGATTATGAAGAAAAGCTGGCGGCTATAGAAACATTTGACCAAAATTACCGTTATCAGCTTGTAAGGAAAATGGGGCTTGCCGTAGATATGATTGAACAGGCATACGGGGATAATTCCAAATGGAGATGGACGTTTGTTGAACTGGAGGGACGTTTTGCCACAACAACAAAGAACCTTCTGGATCTTCGTAATGTCATCGTAAACTCAAGCCCCCAATCGCCTTTTTATGATTCTACCGTTTATCATCTAAGACTTGTAAAAAAACTTTTAACACAGGCGGCGGACCGTTACCGTGAAAAATATGAACTTTCCACAGGGCAGATGCAGGATTTTAAATTAGGGATTAACTTTCTCGGCGCGTTAAGGCGCATACACATTGTACTTGCCGAAAGCGAAGACGCTGAAACGATAAAGAAAAAATACGCTATATGGAAAACAAAACTGGAGACGGATATAAAGAAACAGGAAGAAGCCAAAAAAAGATTATGAAGCGGCCGGCTATATCCTTAAACGAATACCGGAGCCTTTTTCCCTACTTTTCCCGTTTTCGCTTCCATTATGTTTTTGGAATTTTCTGCCTTATTATTGTTGACACCGCGCAGATAGCAATTCCGCAGTTTCTTCGCGCCGCGATAGACCTGATTAGTTCAGGCGTTTTTGAATGGAGACAAATAATTATCCTTTCCCTGTGCATGGTTGGGGTAATGGCGCTTGTTTCCGTCGGACGTTTCCTGTGGCGTTATTTTATCAACGGTTCGTCAAGGCGGATAGAGGCTGAGTTACGCGAAAAACTTTTTGACCGTCTGCAAAAACTTTCATGGGATTTTTACCAGAAGAATAAAATCGGCGACCTTATGGCGCGTTCCATAAACGATCTTCAAGCGGTGCGCATGGCGCTGGGTATGGGGCTTGTCGCCCTCTTTGATTTTGTTTTTATGGCTACCGCCATTCTTATTATAATTTTTGTTCAGGACGCGCAGTCGGCAGCTTATTCGATTATACCGCTGCCGTTTGTTACGGTGTTGATACTTCTCTTTGGCGGAATGGTAGGTAAAAAATTCCGCGCAGTTCAGGAAGCTTATTCAAATATGAGCGATATTGCTCAGGAAACTTTTGCCGGAATAAGCGTGATAAAGTCGTTTGTCAAGGAATGGTGGTTTATAAAAAAATTTGCCAATTCCAATGATGATTACCGAAAGGCGAATATGGAGCTTGTGCGCCTCTTTGGTTTCTTCTTTCCTTTTGTTTCTTTTCTTTCGGGGCTTACAATTGTGATAATGCTTGTAATAGGAGGAAGGCGCGTTATTCTCGGCGTGATGACTCCGGGAAGCCTTGTTGCGATGTTCCGTTATCTTGGAATGTTAATCTGGCCGCTGATGGGAGCGGGCTTTATGGTTAACATGATTCAAAGGGGAGCGGTATCACTTGGCAGGGTGAATGAGATTCTCAATACCGAACCTTCTATCCGCGAGTGTGAAAATCCGAAGACTGCAAAGCCTGACGATGCAGTGCCCGCTCTTGAAATTTCCGGCTTAAGGTTTGCGTATAACGATACTGACAAAGAACCCGCGCTTGACGGGATAAGTCTCCGTATAAAACGAGGAGAGTGGCTGGGCATAATGGGAAGGACAGGCTCGGGAAAATCCACGCTTGTAAAAACGTTTACGCGGACTCTTGATCCTCCGATGGGCAGCGTTCGGGTCTTTGGACTTGATATCCGCGAATGGCCTTTTGAAGACTTGCGCAGACTTTTTGCGGTAAGCCCTCAGGACAGTTATCTTTTTTCGGATTCCATCGCGAATAATATCGCCTACGGCTTTTCAGGCGAGGATAAGGACGCGGTATTAAGGGCGGTAAATTTCGCTTCCCTCGACAAGGATTTAGCTCTTTTCCGGTACGGAAAGGATACGCTGATTGGAGAACGGGGACTGACTCTTTCCGGCGGACAAAAACAGCGCACCGCTATTGCAAGAGCGGCTATTATGGACAGCGAGTTCCTGATTTTGGATGATTCGTTTTCCGCTGTTGACAATGAAACCGAATTAAAAATACTTGACGCTTTAAGGAAGGAGCGGAAAGAGCGCACCACGATAATAATTTCGCATCGTGTCTCTACGCTTAAATACGCCGATAAAGTGCTTGTTCTGGACAAAGGCAGGATGAAGGAATACGGAAGCCCCGCGCAGCTTGTCTGTTCAGGCGGTTTTTACAGCCGGATGGCGGCTTTTCAGGGGCTGGAGATTCAACCGGAGGCAAAAAATGGCTGACAGTTATTTTGATACAGACGATGTTACCAAAGAATATGACAGCCGTATCATGCGCCGCATTCTTTCTTATATCAAACCGTATAAACGTCTTGCAATTCTTACTCTTGCCGCTCTTGTTATCTCCACACTTGGGGAACTGGTTACTCCCGTCATACTGCAGCGGGTAATTGACAACGGGATACTTGTTAAAAATATCCAATACCTTGTATACGGCGGCGGTTTCTATTTATTAACATTGATTGCTGCTTTTGCCTTTACTTTCCTGCAAACTTTTACTGCAAACCTTATGACACAGGGCATAATGAAGGATATGCGGCTTGGGCTTTTTGACAAAACAATTTCCCAGTCAACGGCGTTTCTTTCCCGTCATCCTGTCGGCAGGATTGTTACGCGCTTAACAGGCGATGTGGGAACTATGGACGAGTTTTTTACATCGGTGCTTATCGCGTTCCTCAAAGATATCGCGGTAATGGCGGGCGTTCTTGTTACTTTGTTCGTTCTCTCTCCTAAGTTGGCTCTGCTTGTCCTTGTTACCCTGCCGCCTGTTCTGATAGCCACACTTGTAAGCCGCGTAAAGGCGCGGGACGCATTCAGAAGACAGCGGACTGCGTCGTCAAAAGTTTACGCATATCTGGCGGAAAGGCTTGCGGGAATGCAGGTTGTCCAGCTTTTCAGGCAGGAAAAGAAAAGTTCCAAAGAATTCAGGGAAAGCAGCCGCGAGCTGTTAGATGCGAATCTGGGAGAAATGTACGTATTTGCGACATTCAGGCCGGTAGTGGAATGGCTTTCAACATTTACAATGGCCTTTGTAATTGTAGCGGGAAGCAGGATGGTACTCTCTGTTTCGGTTTCACTTGGCGTATTGATTGCGTTTATCAATCTTGTTCAAATGTTTTTTCAGCCTGTAACCGATATTGCGGAAAAATACACAATGCTCCAGTCTGCAATGGCAGGCGGCGAGAAAGTTTTCAAGTTAATGGACACGGACGAGCATATTCCGGATACGGGGACTGTCAACATTAATGACGACGTGTCCGGCCGCGCGGCTGCCGGCTGTGTGGAGTTTGACAATGTGCGCTTTTCATATAAAGAAGGCGAAGAAGTGTTAAAAGGACTGTCCTTTAACATAAAGCCCGGGCAGATAGCGGCAATCGTAGGTTATACGGGCGCGGGCAAAACTACAATCATCAATGTTCTTACCCGTCTTTGGGATGTAGACTCAGGCGTTATCCGCCTTGACGGAGTACCCATAAAGGAAATTCCTCTTGATCAATTGCGCCGCTCAATTATGCCCGTAATGCAGGACGTAACGTTATTCTCAGGCACTGTGGAAGAAAACATCAGCCTTGGGTTACAGCTTTCGCAGGAAGAAATTATCGAAGCCGCAAAGACAGTTCACGCGCATGAATTTATTTCAGGCTTAAACGAAGGCTATAAAACGCTCCTTTCCGAAAGGGCGGCGAATATTTCCACAGGCCAGAGGCAGCTAATCAGCTTTGCGCGGGTAATCGCCCACAACCCGCGCGTGGTCATTCTGGACGAAGCGACAAGTTCCATAGATACCGAGACTGAGCGTCTGATTCAGCTTGGCATGAAAAAGGTGCTGTCCGGAAGAACTTCCTTTGTTATTGCGCACAGGCTTTCCACGATAAGGGACGCAGACCGTATTTTAGTTCTTTCAGGCGGACATCTTGCAGAAGAGGGAAGCCATGACAAGCTAGTAGCGTCAGGCGGGCTTTACTCAAAACTTTACCGGCTTCAGTACAATCAGGATTAGTTTCATATTCCCCTGTCCCCATGTATAATTAATTATGAAAGAATTACAGCCTGTCGCAGAATTTGGGCGCAGAATCAGAGAAAACATCGAAACTGTTTTTTTAGGTAAAACTTCCGTAATTAATATGCTTATAACCGCTTTTCTCGCCCGAGGTCATGCGCTGCTGGAAGATGTGCCCGGTACGGGAAAGACTATTTTGGCGCGGGCTTTTGCCGCAAGTTTAAATCTCAGTTTTGCCCGAATCCAGTGTACCCCAGATTTGCTGCCCGCCGACATACTGGGCGTGCCTGTTTGGCGGCAGGGTGAGGAATTTGACGACAGGAGGGGGCGGTTTGTATACAGACCTGGGCCGCTTGTGAATCAGTTTGTGCTTGTTGACGAAATAAACCGCGCTACGCCTCGCACTCAATCCGCTCTTTTGGAAGCTATGGCGGAAGGGCAGATTACAGTTGACGGAAAGCGTCATTCCCTGCCCGAACCTTTTTTTGTAATGGCTACTGAAAACCCGGTTGAATTTGAGGGGACGTTCCCTTTGCCTGAAGCGCAGAAGGACCGTTTCCTGCTTTCGCTTGGTATAGGTTATCCGGACCGTGAATCCGAAGCCCTGATTCTGGAAAACCAGCGCCGTCTTACACACCCTGTAACGGATATTAAACCGGTAGCCGGAGCAGAGGAGATAGCCCCGCTTCAGGATGAAGTAAGCCGCATCCATGTTGACCCTGTGGTCAGGGATTACCTTCTTAGCCTTACGGAAGCTACGCGGAATGAGCCGCGTCTTCGGGTCGGCATATCCCCGCGCGGAAGTCTCGCTCTGTACCGTTCGGCGCAGGCCTATGCTGCCATACAGAACCGGAATTACGTTACCCCCGAAGATGTTAAGGAGATGGCGCAGAGCGTGTTTCGTCAGCGGCTTCTCTTGTCCTCCGAATCTATTGTCAGGGGGATAATGCCGGAGCGGATCATTCAAACAATACTGGACACGACTCCTATCCCCGAATACCGGACTTCCTCATGAACCGCGTATCTTCGTGGAGTAAGACTCTGGTACTGGGAGAGGAAATGCTCAAGTGGGGCGTCTGCATATTGATACCCATTTACCTTTTTTCACCTGTTGCCATGATTCAATTTTTATGCCTTTTCTTCCTGTTCATACTGATTGGTTCAAGGCTTTACAGCGAATACCTTATCAGGAATATCCGCGTAAGCAGGCAGGATTCGGAACTGAGGGTGTTCAGGTTTGAATGGGTGCGGGTGGAATTGAAAATTGAAAACCGCGGATTGCTTCCCGCTTTTATGCTCGTTCTTGGAGACGCGCCGGGAAACCTGTCCGTTTTAAAATTCCGCAAAATTATCTGTACTCTGGGAGGGCGTTCATGGACTATGATGAACTGGCAGGGTTACTGCGCCGACAGGGGAGTTTTTACTCTCGGTCCCGCCGCAGTGCGCGGAGCTGATCCCCTGGGACTGTTTCCGTTTCAACTAACAGCCGTTGAAACGTCTCTGTTGTATGTGTATCCTGTTTTGTGCTCAATCAGCCTTAAACATCCCGCCGGTATCCCCCTTGGAAATATGATAAGTCCCAATCCCCTGTATGAAGACATTACCCGCTGCCGTTCCCTGCGTCCGTATAATCGGGGAGACGAGCCGCGCCGTATCAACTGGAAGATAAGCGCCCGAATGGAACATACCGATATGTCCTTCGACCATACCGGTATGCCTCAATCAGCCTCCTTCATGGTTAACGAATACGAACCCACAGCGTCATACCCTCTCATGATTTTTCTAAACGCGGACCAAAACGAATACCCCGTAAAAAAACAGGGGGACTTTATGGAGCGTGTTATTGAAGCGGCAGCCGCTCTATGCTTAAAGGCCGCGCGGGAACGGCAGGAATTGGGGATTGTTTTTTACACCTCCCCCGGAGAAGGAGGTATCTCCGTTATCGCGCCGTCCGCTTTTACTCTTGTTCCTATTCTTGAACGGCTTGCGGCTATAAAAGCAACTGCAAATGCCGGAGTAAAAGAGCGAGGCAGCGCGTTTGCCATGCTTGAGCAGGGCAAACATCTGTCTTACGGAACCCGCTTCCTCTATATCGGTCCCGATTTGGGTGACGAGGCGTACATCAGCCTTAACTTATTAAAAAAACATCGTCTTTCCCTTGAGTATCTGATCATTGACAGCCGCTCTATGCCTTCTCTTGTTCCCGGAAATTCACCGCGTTATAAAATGAAGGAGAACGGCCGTGAAATCATCTGAAGCGCTCAGTAAAACGGATAACGCCCTGATTGAAGGCGGGTTTCTTTCCAACGGGCCGCTTTATTCCCTCCTTGCTATTTATATGCCCTTGTCGGCGCTTGCTGCGGTGCTCTTTCTTGCGCAAACGATCCTTCCGGCGGCGATTCCCCTGTCTGCCATAATCATCAGCGCCTGTGTCGGCGCTGTTGCAGCTTCTTTGTACTGCGACTTTACAAAGGGTGAAAATTCCAGCCTTGCCGATATACGCGGCGCAATAATTATTATTGGGGTTTTCTATATTTTGGCTTCAATCTTCCGCCGGGAGCTTCCCTTTATACGGCGCTTTAGTCCAAGCGCTGTTAATATACTGTCTTCTTTAGGAGCGCTCTATGCCTGGTATTCGGTTATTTCATTGAAACAACTATTCAGCGCGCGAAGGCATTTTGAAATCTATACCGAATTGTACCATGAAGACCAATTGCAAAAAGCGCTGCTGGAAGACTCAAGTCTGTTACAGTACACTGACGAAAAAATCACCAAAAGAAAACGTAATTATATCGGGCATCTTGTCTTCATAGGTATCCTCTCACTTATATGCGTATTAATGAAAGCTCACCTGTCTTTATCCCTGTATCTCCTGTTGATTGTTATTCTGGCAGGGGGGATATATATATGCGGTTTTTTTGAGATCATGCGCTGGGAACAGTACTATGCCGGAGAAGGCATCGCTCTTTCCCCCGCTGACAGGCTGAAACGCACAATCGGTATGGTGATATTTATCCTGCTTTGCATAATCTGTGCGATTCTTGCGACTTCGGACACAAGTATGCTTCCGTTTTCTGCAATCATCTTTTTTCTCGCTTGGTTTTTTTCTCTGTTAAGACATTTGTTTCCGCATCAAGCGGCAGTTTTCGAGCATGAATATTCCGAGACTGTGGAATTGGCTCCGTTTGTTGGATTTCAAAGCGGAAACACGCAGGCTTTATTCCCGAAATGGCTGGCGGAATACGGCTCAATGATCCTGAAATACGGCTTAATTATTTTAGCCTCTATTGCTTTTATAAGATTTATGATTTCTCCTTTGTTGAACCGCGGCAAGGCTTCCGCCGGAAATTTAAAATTTCATAAAAGATTAATGCGCATAATTGCGGAATGGTTTAAGGGAATACTGACCGCGTTGTTTTCCTTCTATGCCCTTTTAAAAAATAATAAAACTCATAAATTATACAGACGCAGTGAAGAAATCCGCCGTACAGCCGCAACAATTCTGAATGCGTATTCACAGGCGAAAAAGCAGGATATGAAGCGGAGTGTAACTCTGTTCGCCCGACTGATTATCTGGGGCGGTGAAGTCTGTCACGCTGACTGGAAACCGTCTTATGCTCCGGGAGAGTACTGCAGCATTCTGGCGAAAGCTGCAGCGGCTAAAGCTATACAGGAAGATTCGGTTGACAGCGCGATTGACAGAGGCTCGCTTGTTAAGCGTTTGAGCGAGGGGATTATTCGATGCGGGGAACTTTTTGAACAGGCGCTTTATTCCGCTGAGGTTCTTTCAGCCGAAGAACAGCTGGAATTTAAAAACACAGTGGAAGAAATTACCTCAACTTCAACATTTTGAGAAGTTGATTTTAACCCGTAATTTTCCACATGAGTTAAAAATATTTGGAATTGTAATGGAAACAATGCTGTTATATTTTCTTGACATTTAGCCAAGCCCGGGCTAAACTAATAATATGAATAAAGATATGACCGGGATAAAAACAATCCCAATTCACGAAGCAAAATCAAACCTGTCCAAATTGGTAAAACGGGCCGCGGCAGGGGAAACTATCTATATTGGAGCGTACGGTAAAGCGGAAGCGGTTATTACATCAGCTAATTCCGAAAAAATACGGGCAGAACTGCGTAAACAGGCTTTTGGCTGTATGAAAGGAAAAATGGAACTCCCTGATGGCTGGGATGACCCGTTGCCTGATGACATTATTGAGTCTTTCTACAGTATGAAAGGTTTTGAGGAGTTTGAAATTAAATGAACCGATTTTTAATGGATACAAATATTTTATTATGGTATTTTTGGGGCTCAGATCGAATTGAATCAATTAAAGGATTAATCGGATCTGAAGTAATAAATGTCTATTTTAGTCCGGTCTCTGTATGGGAAATTGCAATTAAAATAAGAAACGGCAAATTGAACCTGAATATAAAGGAACTGTATGCTTTTGCCAAAAAGTACGATTTTAATGAATTGCCGCTGACCGGCGATTGTTTAAAAGCATATTTGGAACTGCCCAATATTCATAAAGACCCGTTTGACCATATGCTGCTGGCGCAAGCTATCACTTTTCCCATGCGCCTTATCACAAGCGATTCATTGCTGGCAGATTACTCATCTCTGGTAATGGTAATATAAAGATGTCTCAAATACTGATACCGGATAACCCTAAAACTATGCAAAGCTGGGCGGCAACATAGGTAAGCATGACAAAAAAATAGAAGATTTTAGGCTTTGATCGAAAAGTATGAATTGCAAGCAGTGTATCGGAAACAGGAAAACAAATGCTCCCGGCAAGAACAAAAAGCCCGTAAGGTAACCCGTAGACCGCAAAGAATTGAATTGCGGATACTGCCATTAGCAGTATAACCGTTTCATATATCAATACGGGTACATACATCTCCTTGCTTGGGCTGATTAAACGAATAATAAAGACCCCCGCGGCAGCATAGACAAGTATGCTGATCGCAAGAAGCATTGCATTTATGGTGCCGGTAAAATACAGCATTACAAATATATAAATCAAATGTCCTAAAAGGAAACTTGCAAGTCCAAGCCTGAAAAAAAGAGTTTCTTTTATTCTTAGTAAAAGTATATCGCCCAGCCATCCGAAAAACAGGGCAATAATTACAGGTATAAAGATTTGTACGGTTCCTGTAACGTAAACAGCAGTAATAATCGGCATAAGACAGATTTTGGCTATAGTTTGAAATTTCCCTCTTTCAAAGAAAAGCGAAACAAGGTAAGCTGCGGATAATAATGCTAGAATACAAAGAAAAATTAATTTCATCTTACTTAAAAATATAGCTGAAAAAACCGTTAATTTCAAATAATCATGGAAAATCGCCCGTATTTTCCGCCTTCCATACTCTGTAAAAAACCGCTATTCTTACCATACATGGACAAATTAATCATCAAGGGAGCGCGTGAGCATAACCTAAAAAACATTGATATTGAACTTCCCCGCGACAAATTCATCGTAATATCAGGGCTTTCCGGTTCAGGCAAAAGTTCGCTTGCGTTTGACACTATTTTCGCCGAGGGGCAGCGTCGTTATGTTGAAAGCCTGTCCGCTTACGCTCGTCAGTTTCTCGGCCGCATGGACAAACCCGATTTAGACTATATCGAAGGGCTTTCTCCTGCAATTTCGATCGAACAAAAAACCACCCACCGTAATCCCCGCTCCACTGTCGGAACCGTAACCGAAATTTACGACTACTACCGCCTGCTCTACGCGCGGATCGGCATTCCGCACTGTCCTGTATGCGGCAAGGAAATCCGCGAACAGCCTGTCGATTCAATCGTAGAAACTATTTTACAGTTTAAGGAAGGCGCCAAAATTCAATTGCTTGCTCCAGTAATCCGCGGCAAAAAGGGGGAGCATCAAAAGATAATTGAAGACGCTTTAAAAGCCGGCTTTGCGCGCGCCAGAATAGACGGAGTTCCCGTAAACCTTGATGAAAGCATAAAACTGGATAAACAAAAAAAACACTCTGTAGAAATTATCGTAGACCGCCTTGTAGCCGGAAAAGACATCCGCGCGCGGCTTGCCGAATCTGTCGAGACCGCACTTCAGACTTCGGACGGTCTTTTGATAGTACTTGTCAACGAAGACGGAAAAAACAGCGAACATTTTTTCTCACAGAAGAACTCATGCCCCGACTGCGGTATTTCAATTCCCGAGTTGCAGCCGCGTCTTTTTTCATTTAACAACCCTTTCGGAGCCTGTACGGGCTGTTCAGGCATAGGGTCAAAACTGGAATTTGATCCCGACCTTATAATTCCCGACCGTACCCTTTCCTTTAACGAAGGCGCCGTAATTCCGTACAATCCGGACGCCGCGTGGAACCGCAGCCGTTTTCAAAGCCTTGCCAAGCATTACAATTTCAGCCTTGACACGCCGTTTAACAGACTACCAAAAAAAATATTGGACGCTATCCTTCACGGAAGCGACGACGACATCAAGGTGCGTTATGTAAACCGCGAAGGCACAAGCCATTTTGAATACCAGGCGAGGTTTCAGGGAATTCTTGAAGAACTCAGGCGGCGTTACATGGAAACCCAGTCTCCCGGAGTAAAAGACTGGCTTGAAAAATTCATGAGTCAAAAACCATGCGAAGACTGCGGAGGCAAACGGCTTAAGCCCGAAGTGTTAGCTGTAACTGTGGCGGGAAAAAACATCTGGGAACTTTCGCGGCTTTCCGTAGCCGATTCAATTAAATTTTTTGAAACCGTCAAATTTAACAATAACGAAAAAAAAATCGCTTATCAGGTTTTAAAGGAAATAAACGCCCGCCTTGTTTTTATGCAGAATGTTGGACTTGACTACCTGAGCCTTGAGCGTAAAGCGTCTACTCTCTCGGGCGGTGAAGCCCAGAGGATCAGGCTTGCAACCCAGATCGGCTCAAGCCTTGTCGGCGTTCTTTACATTCTTGACGAACCGTCTATCGGGCTTCACCAGAGGGACAACCAGCGCCTGATTGACACTCTCCTTTACCTGCGCAATCTCGGCAACACGTTAATTGTGGTTGAACATGACGAACAGACGCTGCGTACGGCGGACCACATAGTGGATTTGGGACCGGGCGCGGGAGTTCACGGCGGATATGTTGTCGCGCAGGGGACTCCGGAACAGATAATGAAGGTAAAAGGAAGCCTTACAGGGCAGTATTTGTCAGGCGCAATAAGTATGGCAATCCCTAAAAAACGCCGGAGCGGAAACGGCGCATTTTTGAAATTAAAGGGAGTAAGCGAACATAACCTGAAAAACATTAATGTGGAAATTCCGCTCGGCATTTTCACCTGCATAACAGGCGTTTCCGGTTCGGGAAAGTCCACCCTGTTATCTGACGTTTTGTATCCGGCTCTTGCAAACAGGATTAACGGTTCCAGTCATACCGAAGGCGCGTATAAAAAACTGGAAGGCGATAAAAATATAGACAAAGTAATCGACATTGATCAAAGTCCGATCGGCAGGACTCCGCGTTCAAACCCTATAACCTATGTAGAAGGGTTTACCGCGATCAGGGATATGTTCGCCAATCTCCCGGAATCAAGGATGAAAGGCTACAGACCCGGGCGATTTTCATTTAACGTTAAGGGCGGCAGGTGTGAAAATTGCGAAGGAGACGGAACAATTAAGATAGAGATGAATTTTCTCCCGGACGTATACATAACGTGCGATGTGTGCGGCGGCAAAAGGTTCAACAAAGAGACTCTGGAAATCCGCTATAAGGGAAAAAACATTAACGAAGTTCTTGAAATGACAATTGAAGAGGCGGCGCAATTTTTCGCTCCGATTCCGCAGATAGCGCGTAAAATGCAGACGCTGCTTTCCGTGGGATTGGGTTATGTGAAACTCGGACAGTCTGCGCTGACCCTGTCGGGCGGCGAAGCCCAGCGAGTAAAACTCGCCCTTGAGCTTTCCAAGCGCTCAACAGGCAGGACTCTCTACATTCTGGACGAACCTACTACAGGACTTCACTTTGCGGATGTAAAACAGCTAATGGAAGTAATTCAACGGTTGGTAGATCAGGGAAACACTGTTATAATGATAGAGCATAACATGGACGTACTGCTGCAGGCTGACCATATTATAGATTTAGGGCCGGAAGGCGGCGAAAAGGGCGGACAAATTATCGTAACGGGAACGCCTGAACAGGCTGCAAAATGCGCCGGTTCCTATACAGGCGCATATATTGCGGAAATGCTGAAAAAAAATAAACCGCAAAAAGGTGTTCAAAGTAAAACTTCCAAAAAAGAGAGAAAATGAAGAGCAAAAAGGTTTTTTTGTGTTGTTTGTTTACTCTTTTTACGGTGTTACTCCACAGCCAGGAAGATACGGCTTCTGATAATGAAATATTGACCGCTGAAAATGAAATAGAGCAAAAAGACAGCGGAGAAGACGGCAAAGCCGGAGAAAAAGAGAAGTTGTCTCCCGAAAAACAGCGCATAGAAATGGAGATAAAAACCTCCACCCTGCCTGAGCTTGCGTCATGGAGCCGTTCGCTCGGTCTTTCTGAAAGCGGTTCAAGGGCTGAACTTTCAATACGCTTAAGGGAACATTATGAACTGCCCAATCCGGAAACAGTTTCCGGTACAAACAAAAAGACAATAACGATAGAATCGGCTCAGGTTACGGAATATTTCAGGATAGATGTAATTGATGAGGAATACGCAAGATTAACCGGCGGAGTAAGACTCAGCCTGATTGAAGATGATACTACCCATAAAGTAAGCGCCGATGAAATTCTTTTTAACCGTACAAGGAATATTCTTACAGCAAGAGGTAATGTCGAGTACGAACAGAACAAAGCTGGAACTATTGAAAAATTCAGCGGGCAGAATATAACGGTTAACCTTAATGACTGGTCAAGCATTTTTCTTGACGGAAGTTCTGAACGCAGGCTTGAAAGCGACGGAACCGCCTACCGTTTCTCGGGAAAGGTAATTTCACGCAGCGATGAAGATGTTACAGTCCTTAGAAACGCGAAAATAAGCAATGCAAATAACGAAGAAGCTTTATGGTCAATAAGCGCTTCAAAATTATGGCTGCTTCCCGGTTCTGATTTTGCGATTTTTAACGCTGTACTCAGAGTAGGTGAAATACCTCTTTTGTATATTCCGTTTTTTTTCTTTCCGGCGGACGAAATGATTTTTCATCCTGTTGTCGGGTACAACTCAAGAAAAGGCGGTTTTGTCCAGTCAACTACATATATTTTAGGACGGCCGAAAGCGGATGAAGCCGGTACAAGTTCTCTTACAAGAATAATGGGAAATTCAGCCGATACGGAAAAGGAACGGCAGGGGATTTTTCTGCGCAGTACCGGTAAAAAAATCATAGACCAGCAGTCAACAAGCCTTAGGGCGTTTCTGGATTATTATGTAAATCTTGGAACATATTTCGGGTTTGACCTTTCCGTTCCCAGAAAAGGAATTTTTAATCAAACTGATTTTTCCCTGGGGTTTGGGATTACAAGGACAGTCTCATTGACGCCTTTTGGTTATACTCCCTATGCGCCGAATTATGACGGCTCTTTCGACTGGAATAATTCTAATTTTCTTTCAATGAAGGTTCCGTTCCGTTACAGAATGAATGTTCAAGGTTCGGTAACCGCTCCGTTCATTTCATCAGCCGTCGGCTTGTCATGGAAATTCCCTTATTATTCTGATCCTTATGTAGACAAGGATTTTATGAACCGTTCTGAAAGCATGGATTGGTTAAATATGCTGCTGCAAGGCTCTGAATCAGAGACAGATGATACGACAAATGGAGAGCTTCAACCGTACCAATGGCACATAAACGGGCATCTGAATATATCAATACCGGCTGTATCGCCGTATGTTTCATCAGTTTCAATTTCAAACCTTTCCACTACGCTGGCGTTTAAAATGATCGGAGACGACTATATATTAATCAACAACAAGGACGCTCCCGGCCGGTATTTTTATGCGCCTGATAAATATACGATATACAGTTTGTCCGCATTAATAACGGGAAATCCTCTTACGCTGGGCGACAGAAGCCGTAATGCCGGTAACGCGGCAAAAGCTGAAATTGACGATCTGTTTAACGGAGCGGGAAGCCCTGTCTCACCTTGGAAAAAAGAAGAAGAAACTTCGGATTCTGTTCAGCAAAAATCGTTATACGACGACAAACTTGTTCCTCCCGCGTTAAGCCAGCGTTTCGATATACCCGGAATCGGGAATGTCAGATTCGGCATTGATTATCAAATATCTCCTACCGGTTCTTCGGAACTTCAATTTATGTCGGGAAACTGGAAAACATATAAACAGGTAGACTGGGGCGATGTGCAATCCGTCCTGTCCGGTTTTGGCGGCAACGGAAATATCAATTTCCGTTTAAATCAAACAAAGGGTCTTTTTTCCAATGTTTTTACATTATCCGCAGCGGGCACATGGCAGGACTACAATTATTTGAATGAAGAGGCGTTTTCATATCAGTCGGTTACGGGTAAATGGTCAGGCGAATCTGTAATATCGGGCAGAGTTACGGATTTTACCATTAACAGTACAGACTGGCGGTTTATTACCCAAAGCGGCGGCGGAATGAGGGGAACATCTTCAATTATAAATGATACCGCAACCCTGACGGTAAGTCAGAGGACATTTGACGGAGGAACAACATGGATTACGGCAGACCCGCTGGTTGGATCATCAATAACAGTGGAAAAAAAAGGCTCGCATTTATATGTTACGTCGGGAAACGCGCTCGCCGCTCTTAATGACAGATTTGAAACAGACATATTAAGAAGGACGCGCGAACAGCAGTACGGACAGACAAACTATTCAACATCTTATGCGTATAACGGCACGTTAAGCCCGTTTTTCAATGATCCTGTATTCGGAAGGTCAAATTTACAATATACATTAAGAGGCACGATTGTAAGATCCAAAAGATACACCGGCGGATACGGCCCGGAACTAAGCCCGCAATGGGGTTCATGGGTAAAAGAAGAAATCAAAGACAATAAATTTATCGCAGGCCTTATCAGCCACAGCCTGGCGGTAAATTTTGCAGCTAACGTTATGGACAAACAGCAGAATATATCATTCAGCGCGGATTTGCCTCCTCTTGACGGGCTTATGTCGGTCAAATCCGCTTTAAGATTCTGGATATCGGAAACAAGAATAGACTTCCGCATGAGGAAGCCTGATAACAGCGGCGTATGGAAATACGCTCCTTTAGAGTTAACGGAAATTCTCAAGTTCAGCGTGTTCAGCACATTAACATATTATATGATAATTGAACCGGAATCCGGCAACGAAATTACCGCTATTACTTCAAATTTATCATTATGGAATTTCCAGATGTCTTTTAAGGCGGTTAAAACATACAGGTATAATTTTATACCGGATAACCCGTTAAATATTTATCATGGCGGAAAATGGGAACAATACGGCGAACAGGCTCTGTATCCGAGTGAAATGACTTTTGCCTATAAACGCAGATTGACAAACATGGAAATCCTTAAAAACCGCATAGGATTCTCGTGGGATATAGATACTTCGGTTAACTTTAACCTGCTTCGGCAGACAAGTTCAAATTTTCTTTTTCAGGCGGGAGTCACTTTCGGAATTACCGGTTTTATGGACATAAAATTGTCGGCAACATCGGAAAATGCCGTTATATGGCGTTACTTTAAAAGCGTACCCGGAATGAAAAGCCTGACTGCAATGTATCCTGACGGACCGCAAAACAACCTGTTTATTGACCTGTTTGATTCTTTCAAATTTTGGAATACTGCAAAAAGACAAAGATCCGGGTTTAATATGAAAAAGTTTGATCTTGGCGTAATACATTATCTTGGAGACTGGAGAGCGGATTTCAATATCTCGGTTTATCCGTACCTGAACAGATTGCCCGATATTCCAAGATACCAGGTAACATCCGACATTACTTTCATTATACAGTGGAAACCAATTTCGGAAATAAAGACACACATAGAGTATAAGGGTGAACAGGAAAGATGGGTAAAAAGATAAAATAATTGACTTGTAAAATTAAATTAATGGCATCACGGGTCTACGTAGTGCCTCACGTAAAAATCAAACCGAAAGGGCTGATGCCTCACGTTAAAAAATCAAACCATAGGAACCGAAGCGCAACGGCTTCATGTTAGGTTTAGAAACAAACTCAGGAACAGGGTCAGCGA
>Ga0268262_10001295_pt1 | contig 31399 bp, 21 predicted proteins | sample TergutNc150P3_FD_190354 | JGI IMG/M metagenome (GOLD analysis project Ga0268262, IMG submission 190354) | Nasutitermes corniger P3 segment gut microbial community from laboratory colony in Florida, USA - Nc150 P3 (SPAdes) (version 2) | ecosystem: Host-associated > Arthropoda: Insects >... | reverse complement strand
TTGAATTTTGTAAAAAAGAAATAGGATCGCCTAATATGCCCAATTTAACAAGCAATGTATTAATAGGGCCGTATTCCCCCAGAATATTTCTGACGGCAAGCAAAGAAACAAATTGAGGCATGGCTATAGTCAAAATAAAAATTGTCCTGAAAAGTGTTTTGCACTTGACGCCTTTTTTATTGATTAGAAGCCCCAGAAAAATACCGCCAAAATAACAGGAAAAAGTTGAAAAAATCGTCCAAACAACAGTCCAGCTTAAAACAGGAATGAACCTTTGGCCGATTTCCCCTGTTTTTGTAAACAGGTTCTTTATGTTCGCAAACCCAACCCAATTAAACAATACCTGTCCCTGGTGCTGGCTGTCAAAGTTGGTAAAGGCGATAAATATCATAAATATCGTGGGCATTATTGTAAAAATTGTCACGCCTATAAAAGTCGGCGTAAGAAGCGTTACGTAAAAACGTTTGTCAAACAGTTCTTTTATGTCGTCTATAAAGCTTGACGCTTTTCCTTTGTTTCGCGTGTCGCATTCCGCCTTGTATGCGCTGGCAAGACTGCTCAAATACAAAATGAAGAACAGAATAATTATGCAGAATGTCACCACGCCAAACAGGAGCATCAGCATCGAATCGTCAGCTTTGTTAAATATATCCCCTTCTTCCGTACCCAGAGTTGTAAAATTAATCAGGGCTTTATAGCCAAGAGGAGTGTCGTTTACCTGAGGGCATAATACCATAAACATGATAAAGCCCGCCTCAAACAATAAATAAATCGCCCCTTTGACGATTTGTTTATGATAAAAATTACCAAATCCCATTATAATGTGGGAGATTTTGGTCGCCGCATTCCCTTCCGTGAATCTTTTACAAAAAACAACAAAAAAAATTTTGAAGCCTTGTGCAAAACCATTTACGGCTCCTGTAAAAGAGGCGCCGATTTGCCTGAATCCATTTAAGATTGAATTGATTGCTTTAATATAAAAGGGAGGGGTATTATAATAACCTACGTCATTTTGTTTTGTCATTATATACTCTCCAATAAATAATACCTGAAACCGCCCAAAGCCGACAGACGGCTGTAAAGAGCAGTTTCAGGTTAAAAAAAGAATTAATTAATCCGGTCTTTTGCCGGTTTTCCAAATAGTCTCTATAACGGCCATACCCGCTTTGATCTGCTCGGTTTTACCGTACATATTATTCGCGTTTGTCAGTATATCCATTACGATTGCAGGGGCTCCCTGTGAATAATACCAGTTATTCATTTTTGAGTTAGCGCCGAATGGCTGGGCTCTTCCGCTGTCAAACATTATAAGCTGAATCTTAGCCAGTTTTCCTTCAAGGGTATCCGCCTGAATTCCCGCAAACTCTGTTCTTGCGTTTTTATATGACGGCAAGTTTGAACATTCCGCAAAAGCTTTTTCCTGCATTTCCTTGCTTGACAGGTACATAAGAATTTCTTCCAAATAATCAGCCTTTTTTTCGCCCTGTTTGTGCTTTTTCATTACAAACATTTTTGTATCGGCAAAGGTTCCCGATCTCATCCGCGTGCCTGCGGATATGTTTGTACCTGCGACATCGTTTGCAGTAAGCGTGAAAGTCGGCAAGGCCGCTATACCCAGCTTGCTTCCCAAGGCCGCCCTTGCCGCGTTAAAATTCCATGCGCCGCCGATAAGAGAAAGAGAGGCTTCGTTTGCCAGTTCAATTTCCCAACCCGAGTCGCCTACTTTTTTAGCTCCGTAATTAACTTTTCCGTCGGAACTTGAGTCTGTAAAGAATCTTTGTCCCCAGCGCATTGCGGCGACAGCCAAATCGGAATTAAAATTGCAATTTTCAAATTTTTTGTCTACATAAATATCCGCAATACGCTGCCCGTCAGATTCCCTTGAAGACAAAACAATAAATGAATTGTTGTAACCGTCGTCTCCATTAATGGTAACCGACTGTTTACCGAGCGCCTTTGCCCTCGCCCAAATGCCTTCCCATGTTTTTACATCTTCATCAGACAATAAGTTTGTATTGTAGTACAGTACAAGGGCCTGCGCGATATACGGAACTCCGAATGTGTACTCTTTACCGCCAACAGTTCCCTTGATTACGTCAAGGAAAATTGACGGGTTGTCATTCTGAATTTGATTTAACAGTTTTTCGTTTGTGATTGGAGCTATCGCGCTGGAACCGGCGGTTAATTTGCCCAAATTGTCATGGGCGACAGTAAAAATGTCGGCACCGGCGGCGGTATCATCAAGGAATTTTCCCGCGGCGGAACCTGTGTCCACGCTTTCAACGTTGACTTTCCAGGGAAATGCCTTACCGTTTGATGATTTATAAGACTCTACCCATTCATCCATTTTTGTCTGGTAAAAGCTTTTACTCTCGGCGCCAACCCATATTACTATGCCGGCTTCTTTTTTACAGGAAAAAAAACCGAAACATAAAGTTATTGCAATAATAAGGCCGCAAAAAGACAAAATAGTCCTTTTTTTCATAATTCCTCCTTATTTTACTACAGCGCCCATTCCTCTGCTTTTGTCCTTAAATACCGCAAACACTACATAGTAAGGAACAGGACCTTTAAGCAGGACAGGATTATCGTTATTACTGCCGTATCCGTCTTTAGCCGCGTCCCGCTCTTCATCGCTTCGGTTCTTCGGCGTAAACAAAGTGTCAGGAGACAGATTTTTAAGACCGCCCGCTTCGGCGCTTGGCATCCACATATCGAACATCCAGCCGCTGGGCTCGCTTGGGTCCTTTGAAAGCCTGATAAATTTTACCGCGAATATGCCGTCCAGGTTTATTCCAGGTCCAGCATATGATACATTCCAACCAGCAAGGCTGCTTTGATTTGGCGTATATTCATAAATATAAATATACTGAGCGTCTTTAAGCTCTGATTTGATGGGTTTAAGTCTTGCGTCTGATTTAGCGACCGGCGTCATCATGAATTTTTCTTCATAATTTGAGCCCCAGTTTGCAAAATGCCCGGTTACCCTGTAATTAAAATTTGGGTCAGGCGTGGCTTTTTCGCAGGCAGTAAAAACTACCGCGAAAACGACAAGTAAAAATACCGAAAGAACAGCGATGTTTGATTTTTTCATAGAACTCTCCTTTTCTAGAAATATTTTAAAATCATCGAACCTACGGTCCGTTTTGGTGTACTTTTTTATTTTATGACATAAATTAATTATTAGTCAAGTCCGTTTTTCGATTATTTTTTAAAATTATTTAAACAAATATTTAACTATTTTATCTTTACCACTCGCCGACAAAAAGTATCTCCGGTTCAAGAGTAAAGCCTGTTTTTTCTTTTACTTTAATGGCAGTTTCATCTACAAGGGCGCGGATATCCGAGGCGGAGGCGTTACCTGTATTAATAATAATATTGCCGTGGAAAGGGGCTATTTGAGCGCCGCCAATTTGACGGTTTTTAAGGCCAAGCTCATCTATAATTTGTCCCGTAGGTTTTCCAAAGTCACGGTTGTTTTTAAAGGCGGAACCGGCGCAGGGAAAAAGATAATGCCCTTTTTCTTCCCTGTCTTTCCTGTACTCAGTCGTCTTAATTAACATTTTTTCTTTATCGCCTTTTTCCAGCTTGAATGACGCGTTCAAAATAACGCAATCCATTTCCTGGAAGGGACTTTTTTTGTACGCAAAACCCGCGCCATCTTTATTTTCCACCCTCTCTATTACATACTTACTTTCCGTTACTTGGGCACAACTGATAATTTCAACCCAACTTAACACATCCGCTATTTCGCCGCCGTAACAGCGGGCGTTCATCCAGACCGCTCCGCCTACCGTGCCGGGCATTCCGGCAAGAAACTCAAGTCCGCCAAGACCTGCGGCGCAGGATATATTAACCGCTTCGTCAATGCTTGTTCCGCTTTTAAAAAGTATTTCGTCTTTTTCGGAATTTATTACCTGCGTATTTTCACCTTTCCACGCGCCCATATCCAACACTATGCCGCGTATCCCTTTGTCAGAGACTACAATATTCGCGCCGCCGCCAAGAACAAATATGGGAATTTTTTCCGCGCGGCAGCGGTTTAAAACATTTATGCAAAAAGAAGTAAAACCTTCGCCTTCAGGACTCAGCAGGCAGTCGGCAGGACCTCCAACTTTAAAGGTTGTGTGATCTTTCATAGGCGCGTCTTCGCGGACGCAAACGACACATGGCGTTTCTTCAAGACATTTGTCAATTATTTCTTTAATTTTTTTTTTGCTCATAACTAATTGCCCGGAATTTCTATTCCAAGGCTTTCGGCGGTACGCCGCGCTTTTCTTGAAGTGCTTTCATTTTTGTCTTTTATAAGCGTTAAAATTTCTTCTTTAAGCCCCGTAAGTTTATTATTAAGCGCCATATCAAGACCGTATAATTTTTCCATAATGCCGCCGCCCATAAAACGGCGGGCAATACTTTCTATTTCAGATTTATCGTTTTCAACTACCGCCTCGCCTGCAACTTTTAGTAAGCCGTTGTAAAGGCTTGTCTGATTTCTTTTTTTTGCTTCGTCAAGTTCTACAATAAGTTTGCCAAAATTTTTTCCGCCTGTATTCTTCATAAGCATATCGGCGGCAAGGATGCGGACGCGGTCATTATTTTTTCGTTCCGAAAACAAACCGTCAAGAACCGTATTAGCCTCATCGTTGGCAATGGCGCCAAGAGCGCGGATTGACTCCTCTTTAACATTGGGAACGTCGTCGCGTTCGGCGCGGAATTTTAAATAAGGAACGGCGGCGGCCAGTTTACGGTCGCGGCTTGCCTGCGCCGCGGCGATTCTTGTGCGGTAATATGAGTCCCTAAAAGCGTCCAATATCGCGCTTTCGGCGGCTGAACCTTGAAATGGACCAAGAGCGGCAACCGCCGCTGAGCGCACGTTTTGATCCGTCGCGTTGATACAGCTGATTATAGCGTCAAGTCCCTTTGGATCGCCGATTTTTGAAAGAGAACCCAGCGCGGCTATGCGCAGGGGAAAGCGCTCATCGGGATTTGTCGCTGTCTCCACAAGAAATTCAATGCCTACCGACGAGCCTGTCGCGCCTATGGCGTTTATTATTATGCTGCGGTTTTCATTACCGGGCTCGCGATCGTTATAATAATCAACTAAAAATTGCGCAGTCTCGTCCGCCAATTTTTTGTCTGAGGAACTTGCGCCGCCAATGGCCCTAAAACCGGCATTTAAAAAACGTTTTTCTTCGGTTTCCAGAAGTTCCTTAATTACTGGAACAGATTCGGCGGTTTTCATCTTGCCAAGATAATCCATCGCGGAAAGGACGGTTTCATTTGCTTCATCTTCACGCTGCTTTATTGCCTTTATCGCCCGCTCCTGAAGGCCGCTTTTTTCCCTGTCGCCAAAGAAACCGAAAATTCCCGTTAAAACTTTTGTGTTTCTGGACGTTCCCGCAAGTTCAATAAGTTCATTGTCAAAAACATCTGTCTTTTCATTCCTAAGCGTCTGGATAAGGGCGGCGATTTCCGTTTCCGTTCCGTATTTTATGGTATCCTGCCTCGAAGCATCCTGCGCATGAATTGAGAAATTAATTAAAAAAAGAAAAATAAATATTAAATATAGATAACGCTTATTCATCAACATTTCCTTCAGTATACTTTGATAAGAAGTCCTTCTTATATTGTAAAAACCTTCCTTCTTTGATGGCGTTACGGCTGTTTGTAATAAGTTCATTAATAAAGTACAGATTATGATAACTTGCCAGCATGGAACAGAGTATCTCCCCGGTTTTAAAAAGATGCCGCAAATAGGCGCGGGAGTACTCTTTGCAAACTTTACAGCCGCACTCTTTATCTATCGGCGAAAAATCAGCGGTGTTTTCGGCCTTTTTTAGGGCAAACGCGCCTTTATGCGTGTAAAGCCGCCCATTTCGCGCTTCACGGGTGAATAAAACGCAGTCAAACATGTCAATTCCCTGCTCTATCGCGTTTAAAATGTATTCAGGCGTCCCGATTCCCATTACATAGCGGGGTTTTTCTTCGGGTAAAAACGCGGTTGTATAGGCTAATGTTTCATAAAATAATTCTGAAGGCTCCCCTACTGACAGGCCTCCTATGGCTATGCCGGGAGTATCCGACTCAATACAGACTTCAGCGCTTTTTTTTCGCAGATCGTTAAAGAAATTTCCCTGTACAATACCGAATAAACTGCCTTGATATTTTCCGTCAGCCGTAACTTCTTCCCATTTGCTTTTTGCCCTGCCAAGCCATTCGGCAGTAATCGCAAGGGCCTTCTCGGCTTCCTTCCTGCTTGCGCCGTAATGGGAGCAGTAATCAAGCTGCATCTGTATATCGCTGCCAAGAATCGCCTGAATTGTTACGGCTTTCTCGGGGCTGATAAAATGTTTAGAGCCGTCAATGTGAGATTGAAACCATGCGCCTTCCGGCTTAATTTTTCGCAGGGCGGAAAGGGAAAAAATCTGGAAGCCGCCTGAATCTGTTAATATATTTCTGTCCCAGTTAATAAATTGATGAAGCCCTCCCGCTTTTTCAAGCACTTCTTCTCCCGGCCTTAAATATAAATGATATGTATTTGAAAGAATTAAATCATAGCCTATTTCTTTTAAGTCGTCCGTCGTTAACGCTTTTACGGTTCCATTAGTCCCCACAGGCATAAAAACAGGAGTAATTACTTCTCCGTGTGGAAGATGTAAAATTCCCGTCCTTGCGGCGCAAGAGCCATCGCGGGATGTTACGCAAAAACGCATCAGGTTTTAGCGCTCCGTAAAAGAGACACTCCTATTACAATAAAAATTAAAACAGGAAACCACGCGCCTACAAACGGATGTATGATGTTAAGCCCCGCCATAGTCATGCTTAACATTTCCGTAATGTAGTAGACTACGGCGACGGACAGGCTTGTAAACAGGCTCATCAATAAAATATTTTTTCTGAATCTGCCGCCCATGGAGATTGAGAGTATCATTACAATAAGGGAGGTCGCGGCAAACGAATAACGGTGATAATAATTTGCCTGTGTGTGTTGATACGGAAGCCCCGCTGAGCGGAGATCTTTTACCAAAAGACCGGCGTTCTTTGCGGATAATTCTTCCACATTAACGGCTTTTCTTCTGAATATATCGGGATGTTCGTTATATGACTCATCAACAGAAAAAGGGTATATCCGCAATATGCCTTCTTCATCATAGCGGTAAATGACGGCTTTTTTAAATTCCCAGTGACCGTCCTTCCACTCGGCGGATGGGGCGCGAATCTGCGAAACAAAAGAGCCATTTTCATTCATTTCCACTACGTTTACGCCGTTTAAAATATTTTTTTCGCTGTCAAAATAATCAACCGAATAAATAACAAGACCGTTTCTTGCTTTTATTACAATGTCAGAGTTGCTTTCCGTAACATACTGTTTTAACGCCCGCCTTGAAAGTTCATTTTTTTGTTTAAGCGTAGGTATTACTATCCTGTCGTCAAGATAAAAAGAAAAGATAGAAGCGGCTAAACCTACCACAACAAAAGATATGCTAAACCGCCATAAGGGGATTCCCGTGGCAAATACGCTTGTCAGTTCATTTCTGGCGTAAAGATCACCTAATGTATATGCGGCGGCAAAAAGCAGGGACATCGGCATTGAGTATGAAATGCTTTTGGGAATAAAATAAAAACTTATTTTTAAAATTATCGTTATAGGCACTTCATTGTTAAGATAACGGATTAAATTTGAAAATAAATCTATAAGTAAAAGCAAAAATACAAACATTGAAATAGCTATAAAAAAAATGGGCAGGAATTGCCGGAGAAGATATTTATCAAGTATCATTATTTTATTCATTTACGCACCTTAATAACCGCAAGAACAATTCCTATAAATAAAAAGAAAAAATTTGGAAGCCACATTGACCAAAAAGGCGGCGCTCCGGCGCGCAGGCCCATTGCCTGTCCTATAAAAAGCATAGACCAGTATAATACTGCGATAATATTGCCAAAAATAAAACCTACAGTCTGCCCGCTCTTTTTCGACATCAAACCTAAAGAGACTGCAAGAAAAACAAAACAAAACGCGCCAAGGGGAACGGAAAATTTTCTGTATATCTCAATTATATAAAGGGTAAGGGCTCTGTCACTAACCATAGCTTCAAGGGCCGCGGTATCTCGTTGAAAAGAGGAGACAACCGTCGTTTTGCGGCTCCAGCCTTCTCCTGACGGTCCCGCCCTTAAAATATTTTCTAATGATACCATGTTGATAATCATGCGTAATTTTCTTTCGTTAAGTCTTGCGGTTAAATCGATCTTTTTTTCATTAATTGCGGAACGAACGTCCCGGGAACTCATCTCTCTTGGGCTTACGCTGACATATTGCTGAATAATATCTTCATTGGAAACCCAGTACTGCAAATTGTCCGAATTAGCGTAATCGTAATCTTCCCTTACAATTTCCTTTGATGAATGAACAAACGCGCCATCAAGATTAAGACTCAAGCCCTCTCTTCCACCGTCTTTTAATTCCGCGCTGTTTGCCATTATGATCCGGCGTTCTCCGTCTTCGGTCTTGTCTATGATAAGCAGATTTTCAATTACATTATTCTTTACGCCGCCTGTAACAATTACAGTATCCTTGAATTTTTTTACCGAATTTGCTTCCATTTCCAGCGCGGGTGTGGAAACAAGAATCTTGCGCCACAATTTGTTAAATTGAACAGTACCCGCCGGAAGCAGTACGTCGTTTGTAAAAAATGATAAAAGGGAAATAATTATACCAACCGTTATAGCCGGAAAAAAAACATTTTTATACGACAGGCCGGAAGAAAGCATAACAAGGATTTCGTTATCGGACGTTAAACGCCCTACGGTCATAAGGGTTCCTACAAGGCACGCGAATGGAGCCGACATGGCGATTACCGTTGGCAGGGAAAAAAGTATTAAAAGAGCGACTTGATCAAAAGGCACGCGCTTGGTGAGAATTTCCTTCGCCATGAGGAGTATCTGGTTTACAAAGAAAATAAAAAAGAAAAAACCGAAACAAATAATAAACGAAAAAAACATTTCGTATAATATATAACGGAATATGGTTTTGGACAAAAAGCGTTTGCTTTCAAGAGAATTTGCCCTTCTCTGCTGAAAATAAAAAATAATTGAATTAATCAAATTTTTCATTGCCATTCCAATAATATCGCCGCCGTATGCGCCGCCTTCATGCGCCGGTAGATCCAAAACCGCCTCCGCCCCTTGCTGTCCCGCCAAGTTCGCCAACCTCTGTAAAGTTCGCTTTACAAACAGGAGCGATGACAAGCTGGGCAATTCGCTCCCCATCTTTAATTATAATATCATCGCAGCCCAAATTTATAAGAATTATGTCTAAATCTCCGCGATAATCGGAATCTATCGTACCGGGCGAATTTAGTACGGTTAAGCCTTTTTTAAACGCCAAACCGGAGCGCGGGCGTATTTGCCCCTCATAACCCTGCGGAATTTCGATTTTAAGGCCTGTGGGGATTTTTACCCTTCCAAGGGGCGGTACGGAAACATCGGCGTCAAGTAAAGCGCGTAAATCCATACCGGCGGCTCCCTCGCTTTCGTACTGAGGAAGAGCCGCCCGCGAAACATTTTTAACTACTTTTACAAGTACTTCATTCACACCGCTTTTAATTCCTGCGTTAATTTTTACGTTGACTGCCGCTCTTTGTTTCAACAGCGCCGGAGGGATCAATCGCGTCGATATACGAAAAATTGAGCCGTCCCTGTTTGTCAATTTCCAGCAATTTGACGGGGATCTGCTGGCCTTCTTTTAACACGTCCGTAACCTGCGCAATTCTCTGCCTTGAAAGCTTGCTTATGTGGACAAGTCCTTCCTTGCCCGGCAGTATCTCCACAAACGCGCCAAAATCCATTATGCGTTTTACGGTGCCATTGTATATTTTGTCAACTTCCGGGTCGCAGGCAATGCCGACAACCGCCGCTTTCGCGTCCTCAGCGTCCTTCGTGCTCTTTCCAAAAATCGTAACGGTACCGTCATCCTCAGTGTTAATTTTAACCGAATATTGTTCACATAACGCTTTGATGTTCTTTCCGCCGGGGCCGATAAGCGCCCCAATTTTATCAATGTCAATCCGTAAAGTGACAATCTTGGGGGCATATTCGCTTATTTGATCAACAGGCTTGTCTATACATTGGTTCATTATGGAAAGAATATGCATCCTTCCCCGTTTTGCCTGATCAAGGGCTTTACGCATAATTTCAGAACTGACGCCCGCGATTTTTATGTCCATCTGAAAGCCGGTTATTCCGTCTCTGGTTCCGGCGACTTTAAAGTCCATGTCTCCCAGATGGTCTTCTTCGCCTAAAATGTCAGATAACACAGCGAATCTGTCCGTGGGGCCGGCTTTGCCCTCGGTGATAAGACCCATTGCGATGCCCGCTACGGGCTTTTTCATTGGGACTCCGGCATGAAGCATGGAAAGGGTTCCGCCGCAGACTGACGCCATTGAAGAAGAGCCGTTAGACTCCATAATTTCCGAGACGACGCGGACCGTATACGGGAATTCATCTTTTGTGGGAATCATCGCTTTTAATGAACGCTGGGCTAAATTGCCATGCCCTATCTCCCTGCGTCCCGTTCCCATTCTGCCGACTTCGCCGACTGAATAGGGGGGGAAGTTGTAGTGCAGCATAAAGTTTTCGCGCTTGTCACCTTCAATGTCATCGTAAATCTGCTCGTCAAAAACCGTTCCCAATGTCGTTACCGCAAGCGCCTGAGTTTCACCTCGGGTAAATAGCGCGGAGCCGTGGGTGCGTTGTAAAATTCCAACTTCGCATGTGATGTTGCGGATATCTTCCAACCCCCTGCCGTCCACGCGCTTTCCGTTATTCAAAATTGAAGTGCGCAGAATTTCATACTGCATATCTTCAAATAACGCGTTGAAAAGTTTTTTTTGGTTTTCATCTTCAAGTTGCGCCGCGTGTTGCGCCGCCAGTTCCGTTTTAACGGTTTTAATGCCCTCGTGCCTTTCCTGTTTTGTGGGAAGGAAGCAGGCGGTTTGCAGTTTTGGAAAAGCGGCGGCGCGGATGGCATCCATGTTTTCCAAAGAATAAGGAAGCGGAGTGAGGGGAAGCTTTGGCTTTCCCGCAAGCTCGCGCAGTTTTTCCTGCAAAGCGCAAAATTCCTTGATCATGGCGTGGGCTTTATCAAGCGCCTGTATCATCAGCTCTTCGCTTACTTCTTTCGCGCCGCCTTCTACCATAGTAATGCCGTCTTTAGTGCCGGCGACCATGATTTCCATCGTGGAATTTTCTATTTGTTCATAAGTGGGATTCACGATAAGCTCGCCGTCTATCTGGCACACGCGCACCCCTGCGACAGGCCCGTTAAATGGAATGTCAGAAATATGGACGGCGGCGGAAGACGCGATAATCGCCAGAATATCCGGAGGATTTACCTGATCTGTGGACAAGGTTGTCGGTATTAATTGAATTTCGCGCCCGAAGCTTTTGTCAAAAAGCGGGCGCATCGGCCTGTCAATGAGGCGGGAGACAAGAATCTCCTTATCCTTGGGACGGCTTTCCCTTTTTATAAAACCGCCGGGAATCTTCCCCGCGGCGTAATATTTTTCGTTATAATCGACTGTAAGAGGCACATAATCCATGCCTTCCACCGGTTCGTGTGAAGAACAGACAGTGGCAATTACCGCCGATCCCGCGTATTGGGCAAAAACAGAGCCGTTGGCCTGTTTTGCTATCCTGCCGGTTTCCAGAACCAAATCCTTTCCGGCGACTGAGAGTGTTACTTTTTGCATCATAATTATTTACGCAGTCCCAGATCTTTTATCAGCTTTCTGTATCCTTCCAGATTGATCCTTTGAATATACTTTAACATCCTGCGGCGCTTTCCAACCAGAATTAAAAGTCCCCTCTGTCCTGATTTGTCCTTTTTGAAACGCTTGCAGTGTTCCGTAAGCTGGTTGATTCGTTCAGTAAGCAGGGCTATCTGAACTTCTGTCGCGCCCGTATCCTTATCGTTTTTGCCAAATTTGGTTACGATTGATTCCGCGTTTTCTTTGGTTAATGCCATTTTCTTCTCCTGTTTTTAACCCTATTAATTTACGAAATAATGGCATAAAAGGGGGGAAATGTCAACCCCTACACCCTCTTCACTACAATCTTCTTCCCTTTAACGCGCATAACCTTTACTCCCCTGCCCGGATCAATATGCTCGCCGTCCGTTACCGCTTCGTAGATTTCGTCATCGATCAACACGGTTCCCTTTGGAGACATTTCTGAGTCCGTAACGGCGATTTTTCCAAGCAGGGAAGAAAGATCTTTCACACGCCCAACAACTTGCTGTACGCTTCCAGCGCGCCGTCGCCAAAGTTGCCAGACAGCACTTTCTTTGTCAGGATTTTTCCAAGCTGCACGCCCTCCTGATCAAAACTGTTGAGGTTCCAAACAAAACCTTGAAACATCACTTTGTTTTCATAGTGCGCTAGCAAGGCTCCCAATACGGCGGGCGTTAGCCGCTTTCCAAAAATCAGGCTTGAGGGACGGTCGCCTAGGAATTCCTTGTTTCCGTCTTCACTGTACTGCCCTTTTGCGAAAGCCACAATCTGGGCGGCAAGATTTGCTTTTAACTTTGTCTGACTTACAGATCCGTCCACGGTCACGTCATCGCCTCTCTGGCTTTCAAAAAAACCGATAAATTGAAGCGGAATAATGCCCGTCCCCTGGTGAAGGAGCTGATAAAATGAATGTTGTCCGTTTGTTCCCGGTTCGCCGAAAATAACGGGACCGGTGCTGTATTTGACAGGTTCCCCAAAGCGGTTTACGCGCTTGCCGTTTGATTCCATGTCCATCTGCTGTAAATGCGCGGGGAAGCGGGAAAGAGCCTGACTGTACGGTAAAACCGCGGTGTACGGGTACATTAAAAAGTTGCGTTCCCAAATACCGATTAGCGCGTCAAGGAGAGCGGCGTTTTTAAGAATATCCTCCTCTAATGCGAGTTTATCCGCTTCGGCGGCTCCGGCAAGAAATTCCTTAAATGTTTCAGGACCGAAGGCCAGGGACAGGACGCAGCCGCCGACAGCCGACGATGACGAATAACGGCCTCCCACATAGTCGTCAATGTAGAAAGAGTCAAGATACTCACTGTTACGCGCAAGAGGGCTTGTCTCGCTTGTAACGGCTATCATCTGCTTGCTTGGGTGAAGACCCATTTTTTTAAGTTTGTCTTTTACAAAAAGCTCATTGGACAGGGTTTCCTGGGTTGTGCCGCTCTTGGAAACCAAAATGAACAGGCACTGCTCAAGATTGCAGGATGCGATTACAGCGGAAGCGTCATCCGGATCTACATTGGAAATAAATTTCGCGTCAAGTTTCTTTTTACCTTCCTTGACTGCCCAGTTATCAAGGGCAATGTACATGGCGCGGGGACCCAGGTCGGAGCCGCCGATGCCAATCTGCACTACAGTAGTAAAATCCTTGCCTGTGGAACCTTTATATTTGCCGTTATGCACGTCAGACGCGAAATCGCAGAATCTTGCAAGTTCTTTACGGTAAAATTCTCCGATGTCTTTTCCGTTTTCAATAACCGGCTGCCCCTGTTGCCCGCGCAACAGATGATGAAGCACTTTCCTGTTTTCGCCGGTGTTCATCATCTCTCCGTTAAGAAGGGTTTTGTATTTTGCGATAAGAGACTGCTCATCCGCAAGCTCCTGCAGCAATTTAATACACTTATCGTTGACCGGCTTGGCGGCCCACGAATACTGCAGACCTGCGGCCATCGGAACAATACACTCCCCTACCCTTTTCGCGTCAAGTTTGTTCCTAAAAAGAAAAGCTTTCATCGTATGTTTTGAAAGTTTCTTATATACGCCGGTTTTATCAAAGTTAATATATTTCATAATATACCTCCATGAATTCTATCATATATTATATTTTTGATTTGAACAATAATAAAAAGATTAATATATTTAATTGGTAATAACATTAAGATGAGGTACTGCGAATATGACAATGTTCCCCGTCAGATCATTAAAAAAATTCGCCAACAACAGTTTTCTTGTCTTTTCCTGCGTTCTTTTCCTTGTTATTGCTTTGTCGGCTATTACGGCATATTCAATTTCCGCGCGTCAAATAAACCGTTCTTTTATTGAACAGCAGCTTTCCATAGCGTCTGAAACAATGCGGCTGCGTTTGGCAACCATGGTAAACAGCGAGCTTGCCCTTGTGTTAAAAATGGCGGATACTCCGATAATTCGGCAGTATTTTATGAATCCTTCAGATCCGATTCTTAAATTTCAGGCGGACGTTGAATTTACCATATATCAGGAACATTTCCATAATAAACTGCTTTACTGGGTTAATGACGTGGATAAAATATTATATTCATCAGGAAATGCCCCATATATTATCAATCCTGATGCTCCCGGGAATTATTGGTACAATTTAACGTTATATGAAACAAAAATATTCAATTTAAACATTAATTATAATCCTGATTTGGAACAAATCAATCTCTGGATAAATGTCCCGGTATTTTTTGAAACAGGGACAGATAAAAAACCTATAGGGATAATCGGCACAACCGTAAATCTTACCGACTTTTCAAATTTTATAGCTTCCAGTTATCGGGATTTCGATAAAAATATCACAACATATATGTTCAATAAATACAATGAAATTACTGCGGCGGTGGATTATGAACTGGTTAAAAATAAAATCCGCCTTGACGAACACCTTGGCGAAACAGGAAAAGAAGTGATTAGTATCGCGCATGATCTTTCCGAAGGTGAAAGCCGCAGCTTCATCTATAATAAAAAAATATATCTGGTAAACTCCATTCAGTCGATGGAATGGTATCTGACCGTAAGTTATCCGGCGCCGGGCTTGTTGTCCCTGAATCACGCCATGAATACCGTATTTTTCAGTATGCTGTTACTCATCCTGTTCCTGTTCATCATTATTAATATTTTTATTTCCCGCTCTGAAAATGCGATAGCGAAGCAAAATTTACAGTTGATTGAAGCAAACCGAAAGGCTGAATCCGCTTCTCAGGCAAAAAGCGATTTTCTCGCAAAAATGAGCCATGAAATCCGCACCCCAATGAACGCCATTACAGGCATGGCGGAATTGCTGCTGAGGGGAGAACTCTCATTTGAGGCAAGAGGCTATGCGCAGGATATCAAACAGGCGGGGAATAATCTTGTTTCGATAATTAACGATATTCTGGATCTTTCAAAAATTGAAGCGGGGAAACTGGAAATTATTCCCGCCAAATATATGCTTTCATCTTTGCTAAACGACACTGTCAATATTATCCGTACGCGGCTTAAAGAAAAACCAATACGGTTTTTTACCAACATCGACGGAAATATTCCCAACTGCCTTATCGGAGATGAAGTGCGTATGCGTCAGATCCTTCTTAACCTGCTGTCCAATGCGGTAAAATATTCGGAAAAAGGTTGTATCGGTTTGACCATTACATTGGATAAACATGACGATAAACAGGTCTTGCTCAGGATAGACGTGTCAGATACCGGGAAAGGAATAAAACCGGATGATCAGGCGAAACTCTTTAACGAATTTGTCCGGGTAGATATGAAGAAGAATAAGGACGTTGAAGGAACAGGACTTGGGCTTGTCATTACAAACAGGCTCTGCGCGGCTATGGGCGGGAAATTAAGCATGGAAAGCGAATACGGCAAGGGCAGCGTATTCACGGTAACCATCCCGCAGGAGATAGAATCAAAAGAGCCTTTCGCCGTTGTGGAACAACCGGAAAAAAAGAAGGTTCTTGTTTATGAAAGCAGGATTATCTACGCTAAATCGTTGTGCTGGTCGCTGGAAAACATGAAGGTGCCCTATAAAATGGTTACGACTCAGAATGAGTTTGCCGCTTCGCTGTTCCGCGAAGAATGGTTCTATGTGTTTTCAGGTTATGGTCTTTATGAAAAAATTAAACCTCTTGTGGAACATAACAATTCGGTTTTCTTCGGAGGGAGAAAGCCGCATCTTGCCCTAATGGTGGAATGGGGCACTGAAATCTTTATCACCAATGCGCGATTTTTGTCCATACCGATACAGTCCCTGTCCATTGCCAATACTCTGAACGGCAAGGCTGACCGTAAGAATTATTTTGAAGTTTCCGGAAGTTCCGGCGTTATACGCCATACCTTCCCCCATGCGCGGCTGTTGATAGTAGACGACATTGCCACCAATCTAAAAGTGGCCGAGGGACTCCTTTCCCCTTATAATTTTAAGATAGACACCTGTTTAAGCGGAGCGGAAGCTATAGAACTTGTGAAACAAAACAAGTATGACCTTATTTTCATGGATCACATGATGCCGGAAATGGACGGGATTGAAGCGACTGCGGTCATAAGAAAATTAGAAATAAAGAACGAGGTATCAGGAAACAGCGAAAAGCAAATTCCCATTATTGCATTGACAGCTAATGCCGTTGTTGGAATGCGGGAAATGTTCATAGAAAAAGGTTTTAATGATTTTCTTTCAAAGCCGGTAGACATTTCCAAACTGGATGAAATTCTTGACCGCTGGATAAGTGCAAAAGAAAAAATAGAAATTAAAAAAGAGAAAAGAGAAATGAGAAATGATGGACAAGATAAACTGCCGGACAAAGATAATAATTCTTCACTTCTAACTTATCATTCTTCATTTCCCTCCATTCCCGGCGTAGATGTACAAAAGGGCGTCGCTTTGCTGCGAGGATCTTTTAAGACTTATAAAAATATATTGATCATGTTCTGCAAAGACATGGATGACAGACTGCCGCTGCTGCAAAAAATGTCTGAAACTGATCTTCCTTTGTTTACTATTAATGTTCATGCGTTGAAAAGTTCTTGCGCCTCTATCGGAGCCGCTGATATTTCGGCTCTTGCCGCAAACCTGGAAGCCGCAAGCAAAGCCTCGGATATGGCTTTTATCCGCGGACATTTAACAGTTTTCTTACAGCAAATTACCGAACTTGTAAAAAATATACGCGCCGCCATACCTGCATTCGATTCTTTGTGAGCGCGACGGAAAGATTAAAATATATTCATGGTTTTATTGTATTAATTTTGAAGAATCAATTCAAAAGCAGATATTATTTTTGGCGTATTCCAGTTAATAGAACCGACAAGCCGGGCAATAATCAGCCCCCGCCTGTCAATTATGTATGTTGTCGGTATTGCCTGAATATGGTAATAGGAGCTTGTTATGTTTTTCTCATCCGGAACTGCCGGAAAATTCAACTTATATTTGTTCATAAAGTCGGATACTTCTTTTTTTGAATCACCAAGGTTCACTGCCAGAATTTCAAACCCCTTGTTTTTTAATTTCTGATAAATTGCTTCAATAGAGGGCATCTCCGAACGGCATGGCCCGCACCATGTCGCCCAGAAATTCAAAAATACCACCTTGCCTTTAAACTGAGAGAGAGTAATTTTTGTACCGTCAAGAAGAGGCAAAGTAAAATCTATTGGATAAATACCTTCAGACACAACCTGAATTCCCGTTCCTTCAAAAGCTTTGATTACCGCATCAGGAATATTTTTATTCTGACCGAATACGCTAAAAGTCACGGCACAAGCCATTATCATAATTACTATATTCTTTTTCATAAATACTCCCGTACAAAAATTATATCATATTAAATGATAATTATCATTACTGATTATCGTTCTTCTCTATTTCTTCTTCCGGCTGTTCAAACGCACCGCCGTCCGTATCATAAACGGTTGATTCCACAAAAGAAGTTTTGTCTGAAAGTTTGGCCTGCCATTTTGCAGCCAGAATATTAAAGGTTTTATAATCTCCTTTAATAATCAATATGCCAATCACAATTAATAACGTTCCGCTGATACGCTGTATCAATGGAAGATGCTTTCTTAGTTTCGCTGAAAATTTGACAAATGCGTTAAAAAAGAATGCCGCCAATAAAAACGGAAGTCCTAAACCGGCGGAATAAAAAACAAGATAAAGAACAGCGCGTGGAATACTGCCTGAATTAGTCGCTAAAAACAGAATACCGGTAAGCACCGGTCCGACACAAGGAGTCCATCCCGCGCCAAAAGCGCCGCCTGCCAAAAAAGCGCCAATAATGCCTTTTGGTTTTTCTTTTAGATGAAACCGTTTTTCATAATTTAATAAAGAAAGAAAATCAAAAATTATATTTAATCCCAGAATAATAACTATAATGCCCGAAATCAGATTAATATATCGGGATACTCCGCTCATTAATTTTACAGTCGATGAAAAAATAACGCTTAAAATAATAAAAACAACGCTAAAACCGGAAATAAAACTTAATGTTCTTGCAATTGGTCTTGGCCTGTATTCGGAATTACCAGTCAAAGGCGAACCGCCAATAATGCATAAATAAGACGGAATTAACGGTAAAACGCAGGGGGATAAAAACGACAGTACTCCCGCTCCAAAGGCTATAAAAATAGATATATTTTCAATCATATGCGTTAATCAAGTTATTTTAGTTCTTCCTGTAATTTCATAAGCTAATATTTTCTCTCCCTTTTAAATAGTATAACAGGAAAAACCGGAATTTGACAAATTCCCTTCAATTTTCCCACAAACTGTTTGCAATTTCACCTAAAAATAATATAATAACTACAATGAGTCAAAAAACCGCCTTGACTGTAAATATTGCATCAAATGTCTATCTGTCAGAGTTCAAGCGCTTACATTTATATTATTGATAAAACGGAGTTAAATATTGACAAATAATGAAAAGGCGGCTCAGGACTTATCCGGGCGCCGCGCCGCCATTGTTACGGCTTTGAACAAATCTATTGAAATATTTTCCACCTGTGTAGAAAAAACATTTGAAGAAGTAATGACCAATGGCATACAGCCTTTTGCAGGTGCGGTCGGCCTTGACCGCGTAGTTTTTTATAAAATGATGGAAATTGAAAAGGACAAACGTCTTGGGCAAATCTACCGCTGGGACAAGTCGAAAAGCGGCCTTATATCTCTTGCCGATGAATTGAAAGTGTTACCCAGTCATCCGGTTTTAGACAAGTGGCTTTCGATAACATCGCAGGGCGGTTATATCCGTTTCAGGGAAAGCGATTATACCGAAGATGTTGCGGCTTTGATGCGCGTCTATGGCGTAAGATCGATATTTATAGTGCCTATTTTTACGCATGGTAATTATTGGGGAGCTATCAATTTTCAGGACCATACCAACGACAGATATTTTGACGAAGACTGTTCCGATTTACTTTATACCGCGGCGCGTATATTCTCAAACGCGATCATCAGAGAGGAAATGAAACGCCGGGAAAAAATGGAAGCGGCGCTAAACAGAGCCGCTATTATTTTTCTCTCGCAAAGTAAAAAATCTTTTGAAGATATAATGACATCCGGCGTGAAAGAGATCGCCGATGCATTCAAATTGGACAGATTTTCCCTGTTACGTAACTTTACCGTGTCCAATGGTTTGCGTTACGGAGGGCAGATTTACCGCTGGAACAGGGAAGCAGGCGGAACTACGGCGCCGGTAAAAGGGCTGGAGTCTTTTTCTCCTGAGCAGTATGTGCCCAGATGGGGGAAAATTTTTGCTTCAGGAGGAACGATTAACGGCCCGGTAAGACTTATGCCCGAAGCAGACATACTGCAATCGTTTGGCTTAGTGTCGATATGTGTTACGCCTGTTTTTATCAACAACATTTTTTGGGGTATTGCCTTTTTTGAGGACATACATACCGAACGATTTTTTGAAAAGGATAGCATTGAAATAATGCGATTGGCGGCGTTTCTGTGCGCAAACACCGTTATACGCGCCGACATGGAACGTGATATAGCCGCTGCTGACGAATTTAACCGCGCCGTACTTGCCGCTTCGCCTTTTTGCTTAACTGTTTTTGACGAAAATGCCAACGCTATTGACAGCAACGATAGTAATTTGGAAACATTGGAGACAACAAAAGAATATTATATTGGGCATTTTCATGAATTTTCTCCTGAATACCAGAGCGACGGAAGAAAATCCAAAGATAAGGCGATAGAGGTAATCAAGCGCGCTCTGAACGGCGAAAACATAGTGTTTGAATGGACACACCGTACATCCAGGGGAGAGCTTATTCCTTTTGAAGTTACGTTGAATCGCCTGGTATATAAAGGGAAATATGTGGCGATAGGTTATCAATATGATCTGCGCAATATTAAAAAGATGGAAAAAAATATACGCGAACAGGGCGAGCAGCTTAAAATTAAACTGGAACAGCAGGAATTAATTTCCGAACTTTCAAGAGGGTTTATTTCATCCGGCGATTCACAAACACTAGTACAGGAAGCTGTCGCCAAATTGGGACGCTACCATAATGTGTCATTGGTATTCGTTTTCGCTATCGATTATGAACGTAAAGATATTCGTCTGGCGTATCATTGGACTGCCGACAACGCGCCCCCGAGGAACGCCATAACCAATCTGTATGAATATTTAATTGACATTTTTCCGGTAACGCTTCCTGACAGCGCCGCGTTGCCTAAAATTATCTGCGATGATACAGCAGCTAACCCGGAGGCGATTTATCAGGCGCTTTATGCCATTGATGTCAGGGCGATTATCGGCGTGCCGCTTTATGTCGACGGTCATTTTTGGGGAATATTATGCGTTGAACAGAATTCTACGCCCCGCAAATGGACGGAAAATGAAAAGGGATTTGTCTCCATGACATCAAGCACCATATCCGGCGTAATCATGCGCGACATCTATACAAAAAAACTTAAAGAAGCTTTGAATAACGCGATGGAAGCAAGCAAAGCAAAAAGTGATTTTCTCTCCAATATGAGCCATGAAATGCGCACGCCTCTGAACGCGATAACCGGCATGACGACAATCGGCAAGAACGCGAAAGATATGGAACGCAAAAACTACGCGCTGGGCAAGATAGAAGACGCGTCAACACACCTGCTCGGAGTTATAAACGACGTGCTTGACATGTCAAAAATAGAAGCGAATATGCTGGAATTATCGCCCTGTGAATTTAATTTCGAGAAAATGCTGCAAAAAGTAGTCTCGGTAATCAATTTCCGCGTTGATGAAAAACGGCAAAAACTTGTAGTACGCATTGACAATAAAATTCCCAAAACATTGATAGCCGACGACCAGCGTCTTGCCCAGGTCGTTACCAATCTCCTGAGCAATGCGGTAAAATTCACGCCAGAAGAAGGTTCTATAATTCTTAACTCAACTTTTATGGGAGAAAAAAACGGCGCTTGTACCATACAGGTTTCAATAAGCGACACGGGGATTGGAATAAGCGCAGAACAGCAAAAACGCATATTCAATTCTTTTCAGCAGGCCGAGAACAGCACAACGCGCAAATTCGGCGGTACAGGGCTTGGACTTGCGATTTCCAAAAGCATAGTAGAGATGATGAACGGCACTATCCGGATAGAATCAGAACTCGAGAAAGGCTCAACTTTTACCTTTACCATTCAGGCAATGCGCGGCGCGGAAGACAGGCAAAAAGGTTTGCTGGATATCAATTTGAACAATGTCCGCATTATGGCGGTAGATGATGACCCGGATATATTAACATTTTTCCGTGATATAACGCAGATGTACGGCATATCATGCGAAACCGCGGCAAGCGGAGAAAAAGCGCTTGAACTGGTAAACCAAAAAAACGGCTTCCATATTTATTTTATAGACTGGAAAATGCCGGTTATGGACGGCATACAACTCACCCGTAAAATAAAGGCGCGTAATCCTGAAAATTCCGTTGTGATAATGATTTCCGCCGTCGAATGGAACGCGATTGCCGAAGAAGCAAAAGCGGCCGGCGTTGACAAATTCCTGTCCAAGCCCCTGTTTCCATCAGTCATTGAGGAAACAATCAATGAATGTCTTGGCGTTGACAAACAGCAGGTGGAAAAATCGCAGGACAAGGACATTGACAGTATATTTGCAGGACGGCGCATAATGCTGGTTGAAGACATGGAAATTAACCGCGAAATAGTACTGGCCTTGTTTGAACCGACAATGATGGAGATAGACTGCGCTGAAAACGGCGCTGAAGCCGTCCGTATGTTTACCAAAGCTCCTGACAAATACGAATTTATTTTCATGGACATACAAATGCCCGAAATGGACGGCTACGAAGCGACACGCCGTATCAGGTCAATAGATAATCCCAAGGCAAAAACCATTCCAATAATTGCAATGACAGCTAACGTATTTAAAGAGGATATTGAAAGATGCCTCGCCGCCGGTATGGACGGCCATGTCGGCAAACCGATAAATTTTGAGGAAGTAATAAAAATTCTTCAATCATATTTGGGCGAGGAAAAAAGATGAAGATAAAAATACCGGGAATTTTCTTAAAAAGTCCCCTGTATGTACAACAGTTGTTTACTTCTTTTGCGTTTTTATTAATGGTTGTGTTAAGTATTATCTTCACCAGCAGAATCGTGCAGGCCAACCTTTTACGCAATGTTGAAAGCGTGCTTAATTCAGTGGAATCCCAAATTGATTCTGCCCTGCAGGAATCACGCGATATACTGGATGAATTTGCGCAATCAATACAATATTTAATTTTACACGGGGCCAAGACTTCAGAGTTACGCGCATATAACGAGTACATATCAAATCATTTACTTTCAAAGAAGCTGGACACTTTAAGTTCTAACGGCCCTTACGGCTATATTGAAAAACTTGAAGGAGGGCCGTTTTTTCTTATCGGCATTAACTGGGAACTGCCGGAAAATTTTTCGCCAATGGATCGTCCCTGGTATAAAGCCGCCATAGAAGCCAATGGCGAGATAGCGGAAACGGAGCCGTACAAAGACACGATAACGGGCGAGACCGTTATAACGCACGCCCGATGTATTTTTGACGGCGAAGGAAACCGCTTAGGCGTCATCGCCATTCAGGTACGCGCCGGATATATTGGGGAAAAAGTCGTTAATATTTTTACCAAAGACGGCTACGGCGCGTTAATTAGTCAAAATCTAACTATACTTGGCCATCCTAATCCGGATTTTGTTAATATGAAAATGTATAATCCGGAAGTCCCTGTTTCTTCCTTTGCGGAAGAATTAGTACGCACGGGAAAAGTTTCAGAGGCTACCTTTACCAACTGGAAAGGCATAAAAACAATCGCCTCTTTTCGCAAGCTTGCAAACGGCTGGTACTTGGGCGTAATGGCTGAAAAAAGCGATTATTATCAAAGCGTAACCAACATGGCGCTAATCCTCAGCACGTTGGGCATATCGCTTGCCACAGTGTTGATTTTAATTCTCATCCGCGTTGATGAGGAAAAAAATAAATCTGACGCGGAAAGCAGGCATAAAAGCATGTTCCTTGCCAATATGAGCCATGAGATTCGCACGCCGATGAACGCGATAATCGGCATGACCACGATAGGAAAATCCGAGCCAAGCATTGAACGTAAAGATTACTGCTTTACGAAAATAGGGGACGCTTCGAATCACTTACTCGGCGTAATAAATGATATTTTGGATATGTCAAAGATCGAGGCCAATAAATTTGAACTTTCCGAGTCGGAATTTGATCTTGAGAAAATGCTCCGGCGGGTAGTGAATGTCATTAACTTCCGCATAGATGAAAAACATCAAAGATTTACCGTGCATATTGATCATTCAATTCCCAACTCACTTATAGGGGACGAACAGCGGATAGCGCAAGTAATCACCAACTTGCTGGGAAACGCAATCAAATTCACGCCGGAAAAAGGTTCCATCTCCCTTACAGTGCGCCTTGCCGGAAAAGGATTCGACCTCTGCACCCTGCAGGTTTCCGTAAGCGACACGGGAATCGGCATAAGCTCCGAACAACAGGCGAAACTTTTTAAATCCTTTGAACAGGCAGAGTCAAGCACAACGCGCAAATACGGAGGTACGGGGCTTGGACTCGCAATTTCTAAAAACATTGTAGAACTAATGGGCGGATCAATATGGATTGAATCAGAATTGGGAAAAGGCGCTACTTTTTTCTTTACCATTCAGTTGAAGCGCGGCGCGAATGAAAAACAGAGGCTTTTATCCCCCGATATAACTTCAAAAAATGTCCGTATCCTCGCGGTTGACGATGACGCGGACGTATTAACTTATTTTAATGAAATAGCGCAGAACTTCAATTTAATGTGCGATACCGCCGCAAGCGGGGAAGAAGCGCTTAACCTCATAGAACAGAAAGGCGGCTACAACATATTTTTTATTGACTGGAAAATGCCAGGCATGGACGGCATACAGCTTGCCCGTAAAATAAAGGAGAATGTCACAAAAAATTCCATTGTAACAATGATCTCCGCCGCCGAATGGGGCGATATTGCCGAAGAAGCGAAAACTGCCGGCGTTGATAAATTCATGTCCAAACCCCTATTCCCTTCCACTATTGCGGAAATGATCAATGAATGCCTCGGCATAGACAAACAACAGGTGGAAAAATCAAAAGCTGAGGAAAATGCCGCTATCTTTGCCGGGCGGCGCATACTGCTGGCTGAAGACGTGGAAATTAACCGCGAAATAATACTAACCCTGCTGGAGCCGACAAAGCTGGAGATAGACTGCGCCGAAAACGGAAAAGAAGCGGTGCGCATGTTTACAGAAGCGCCTGACAAGTACGAATTGATTTTTATGGACATACAAATGCCCGAAATGGACGGTTACGAGGCCGCACAGAGAATCAGGACCATAGAAGAGGAACATAATAAGAAAAATTTAGAAGATATTAGCGCGAATTTAGCCGAAAATAAGAACAACGGCTTGAATTTTGCCGAAAGTGATGACAAAACAACGGAGTTTCCGAAGAAAATCCCGATAATTGCCATGACTGCAAATGTTTTTAGGGAGGATATTGAAAAATGCCTCGCTTCCGGTATGAACGGTCATGTAGGCAAGCCGTTGGATATTGAGGAAGTTATGAGCACTCTTCACAAATATTTGGATAAATTATGAATTGGTTTAGTAATTTAAAAATAAAATCAAGAATGATAATCGGCTTTGTGCTGATTATCGTGACATTGGCGGGTATGGCAATATTCGCCTCCAACCGATTGAATAAAGTAGCAGATATATACGGCAACGCAATGAAATACCCGGTAGCCGTAAGAAGCTCCATTTTAGAGGCGCAATCTTCGTACAATAATTTGAGAAGGATTACGAACACTATGATAGCGTTCGCGCCGCAGGGTAAAAGCGAAAGGATCGACTACCTGTATCAGGAAGCCGTAACCGCCTATAAGTCAGCTATAAATACCATACAAGAATATGAAAATTTAATAACCTTAAACCCCCTTATTAATGAAGAGGAAAGAAAAATACGGCTTGAACACGTCGATACGCTCAAGAACAATGTGCAGAGGTACAAAAATGAAGTTTGCGATCCTATAATGAATGCGGCGCGTAACGGCGATTATAACAAATGTATGCAGATAGTCGAAAATCTGGAAACTTTCGTGGACGAAGTAGAGGCGCTTAATGCTGAATTGTATGAGTTGGCGAGTATCGTAGCGAGAAGAACAAGCAACAACGCGCTGGTTACCGCCAACCAATCCAAAATGCTGTTGATTATAATTTCTGCGATTTCTGTCGGTATTTCAATTATATTGGCTATTTTAATTGCCGTATTCATCACCGCCGCCCTACATGCCCAGGAATCGGCAATGCTCACCGTGTCGGCGATGTTTGATTCAAACCCCCATAGCAATTTATTATTTGACGATACTTTTAAAATAATCGACTGCAACCCCGAAGCTGTCACTTTCATGGGTTTCCGTACCAAGCAAGATTTGCTTGACGGATTTACCGACTTTATATCCAGAAGTCTTCCATCCGTACTTTCCAACGGACAGCAGCCTCAGTCTTTGGCGCAACGGCTTAAAACCGCCGCCAAGGAAGGCAAAGTCAATTTTGAGACCGAACTGTATTTTAAAGATTATCTGCACAGATTGAGCGTTGTTTTCAGAAAAATACCTTATAAAGGCAGCTTTGCCGTAGTCGGCTATATATTTGATATGACCGAAATTTTTCAGAGGGAAATGCAGTTGTCCCGCGCCAGGGAATTAAATGAACTGCAACTTGCCAAGCTGAATCTTGTTGTTCAAGCGTCAAAAATCGGCCTGTGGGATATGGAAGTGGTACAGGACGACCCAATAAACCCGTCCAACACTTTCGTATGGTCGGATGAATTCAGGCGAATGCTTGGGTACACGGACGAAAACGATTTTCCAAACCTGCTAAGCAGTTGGAGCAACCTTCTGCATCCGGAAGACAAGGAAGCGGCTCTGGACACTTTTAAAAGACACATGCTCGACAAAACAGGCAAAACGCCCTACGACGTGGAATACCGCCTGTTACGCAAAACCGGCGAATACGCCTATTACCGCGCCTCTGGAGAAACCATTCGCGACAAAGACGGTAACCCCATACGCGTCGCCGGCGCGCTCATGGATATTACCGAAACCAAAAATATGCTGTTGATTAAAGATCGGCAAAAGGCGGAAGCTGAAGCCGCTAACCGCGCGAAGAGCACCTTCCTTGCCAACATGAGCCACGAGATACGCACGCCGATGAACGCAATTATAGGCATGATTAAGATAGGAAAGTCCGCGCCGAACATCGAACGTAAAGATTACTGCTATATGAAAATCGAAGACGCATCGAACCACTTACTTGGAGTAATAAACGATATTCTGGACATGTCAAAAATAGAAGCCAACAAATTTGAACTTTCCGAAACGGAATTTGAATTTGAGAAAATGCTCAGGCGTGTGGTAAATGTCATCAATTTCCGTATAGATGAAAAACATCAGAAATTTTCCGTAAACATGGATCATTCAATCTCCCGCACCCTCATAGGGGACGACCAGCGTATAGCGCAAGTTATCACAAATCTGTTGGGAAACGCGGTAAAATTTACCCCCGAACATGGCACAATCAGCCTTACCGTGCGTCTGGTGGAGAAAGTAGACAATCTCTGTACACTGCAAGTTTCGGTAAGCGACACAGGAATCGGCATAACCCCCGAACAACAGGCAAAACTTTTTAAATCCTTTGAACAGGCCGAATCCAGCACAACGCGCAAATACGGAGGCACGGGGTTAGGGCTTGCAATTTCCAAAAGCATTGTAGAACTTATGGGCGGCAAAATTTGGATTGAATCGGAACCTGATAAAGGCTCTACTTTTTTCTTTACCATTCAACTGCAGCGCAGCACTAATGAAAAACACAGACTTTTGTCCTCTGATATAAATTCCAAAAATGTCCGTATCATGGCGGTTGACGATGATCCTGACGTATTGGTTTATTTTAATGAAATATCACACGGTTTTGGACTAACGTGCGATACCGCCTTAAGCGGGAAGGAAGCGCTTAAATTGATAAAACTAAAAGGCGACTACAATATTTATTTTATAGACTGGAAAATGCCCAGAATGGACGGCATACAACTTGCCCATGAAATAAAAGAGCAAGCGAAAGAAAATCCCGTCGTAATTATGATATCCGCCGCCGAATGGAGCACGATTGTTGAAAAAGCGAAAGCGGCCGGCGTTGATAAATTCCTGTCCAAGCCCCTGTTCCCCTCCGCCATTGCCGAAGTTATTAATGAATGCCTCGGCGTGGACCAACAACAGGCCGAACAATCGCAATCCGCGGACATTGCCAGCATTTTTACCGGAAAACACTTACTTCTTGTTGAAGACGTGGACATTAACCGCGAAATAGTGCAGACCCTGCTGGAACCAACAAAATTGGAAATAGACAGCGCCGAAAACGGAGTAGAAGCCGTCCGCATGTTTACCGAAGCCCCCGACAAATACGACATAATTTTCATGGACATACAAATGCCCGAAATGGACGGCTACGAAGCGACAAAGCGAATCAGGGCGTTAGAAACTGAGTTATCTACGGCACATAACGGCAATAAAAATTTGCACAAGCAAGTTCCCATTGTCGCGATGACAGCTAACGTTTTTAAAGAGGATATTGAAAAATGCCTCGCTGTTGGCATGGACAGCCATGTGGGCAAGCCGCTGGATTTTACGGAAGTTATGAATCGGCTTCATTTGTATTTGGGGTAAGGATTAAAATCATTAACAATTACACTAACAATAGAAAAAAATAAAAAGGCGATTTATCACTATTCACTTGTATAGTCTTAAAATCTTTTATATAATCACATTCAGGAGTATACAAATGGCACAACTTAAAAAGGAAATCGATCCTTCTGAAAACAATGTTTATCAAAATATCCGCACCGTTCTTGTTGCCGCTCGCCAAAAGGTTTATTCCGTCATAAATTCTACAATGGTAGAAGCCTATTGGGAAATTGGACGGCAAATTGAAGAGGCTATCGGCAACAGAGCCGAATATGGGAAAGGACTTTTACAGTTTATTTCACATGGATTGTCCTCTGAGTTTGGTAAGGGCTTTACAGTCAGAAATTTACAAGCAATGCGGCAATTTTATGCAGTATTTCCAAATACGCACGCACTGCGTGCGGAATTAAGCTGGACTCATTACCGACTTTTGATGAGGATAGATAATGAGCCCCGACGTGAGTTTTACTTGAAAGAATGTGCCGAAAGCAACTGGAGTTCTCGCCAACTTGAACGGCAGATCACTTCTTTTTACTATGAGCGCCTGCTTGCCACACAAAAAGAAGACAGGGACTCAGTAAAGAGTGAAATCCATAAAACAGAACCAAAAATAGATTCTGACTATATCCTGAAAGACCCATATATTCTGGAATTTCTCGACCTGAATGAGAATAAGAAATACCACGAAAATGAACTTGAACAGGCTCTTATAGACAATTTACAGAAATTCCTCATGGAATTGGGCAAAGGCTTTTCCTTCGTAGCCCGTCAAAAACGCATAACCATTGAGGGTGATCACTATTATGTTGACCTTGTATTTTACAACTATATGCTCAAGTGCTTTGTGGTTATAGACCTAAAAACCGGTAAGTTGAACTATCAGGACATTGGTCAGATAGATTTTTATGTCCGTTATTTTGATGACCAAATTAAATCACCGGAAGATAACCCTACATTAGGTATTATTCTGTGCGCCGATAAAAATAAAACCATGGCAAAGTATTCCGTATTATCAGACAAAGAAAATTTATTAGCCTCAAAATACATGCTCTACCTGCCAACGGAAGAAGAATTGAAAAAAGAATTGGAACGAGAGCGACTGCGTATAGAAAGCAGGCTGGAAGAAGATAGCAATAGCGTAGATTAAAACGTCAAATAATCTAAATTTACCCAAATTTTCTTTTTTTAAGAAATTTTCAATCTAGCGGCAAGAAATTATTAATTTTTACCCCAAATAATGGCAAATATCCAGAATAATTTTTCCATTTTCATCAGGCGTTGTAAATCTTGGGCAACTATAGCGTTCAAAAAACCATAAAGCGTCTTCTTTGTCTTTTATTACTTTATGCCCATTTTCACCTAATTTTTTCTCACAATTTTCTTCTTGCATGTAAACATCAGATTCATTGCCATATACCCAACAAACACCTAATGTCGCCTTTTGAAAATCATGATATTCAAAACCGTCCAGAACAGAAGTATTTTCAGGCATAAAAATTCCAATCCAATATTCAAATGGTTCACCTTCTTTCCACCTCATAAGTCCGATATATGCGTCCCCGTCTTCATATATTGATTTTAAATCCTTGTTTGTTTGTTTTTCTATTAAGTCAAACCAGCCTTTTTCATGCCAATCACACCAATATTTTCCAAACATTCCATCAACACGATCATTATCACCATATTTTTTGCCGATGAAACGTAATGCGGGTACATCCTGTTTGTACACTTTAATAATTTCTGCACTCATCTTTTATACTCCTTTTAGCGTTTAAATGTTTTATAACTTTATTTTATTTCTGTCAACCTTTATAAGCTATTGCGTCAAGTTGGAACAAAAGTCCTTCTTCTCCTCCAACATGAGCAAATTCCGTTTGTATTGATTTCCTTGCGGGATATTTTCCATTAAACTTTTCCTTAAATACTTTTTCCATTATTGGAATATTCCATATATCCCTAAATAAACAATCCAGTTTTACAACCGCTTCCAATGTTAAGCCTATTGATTCAAGCCTTTTTTTCAAATGGTCCAATGCGCCGTTTATTTGATTTTCAATAGATTGACCGATATTACCAACACAATAACTTATAAAGGCGAAATCTCCCGCTTCAACAATTCCAGAATGAGCCCATTGCTCATTTATATCGCTTCTTCTTATATTTTTCATAAGTTTCTCCTTGAATGTCCAAAAGGTGTCTGACATTTAAATAAAGTCTGGAGTTTTACCAAAGTCAAAACTCTTAAAGTCTCTCAAAATCCCCTGCCCCATGCTTGCATATCGGACAAATAAAATCATCCGGCAAAGTATCGCCTTCATGCACATAACCGCAAATCTTGCAGACAAATCCCTTTTTGTTAGCCTTCGGCGGCTGTGGCTTCGGCTTTATATTGTCAAAATAATATTGATAGGTCACACTTGCGTCACGCGACAGCGAAAACGCCTGATTCACCTCGGCGATAAACAGCGTATGCGTGCCGCAATCAATGGATTCTTTCAGTTCCCCGGAAATTACGCCGTTTGTCCATTTTGACACATAACGGATGCCGTTTTCAGTTCGCAAGGCTTCAGCGTCGCCTGCAAATTTATCCGTGTCTTTTCCGCTTTGAAAACCAAATTGCTGAAAAACACGGAAAGGCGCGTTCTCGCTTAAAACGGAAATATTAAATTTTCCCGTCTTAAAAATCATATCGTGGGTATAATTGGCTTTATTCACTCCAATTGTTATCTTCACGGGAGACGCGGTAATTTGCATAACGGTATTGATAATACAGCCATTATCCTTATTGCCGTCTCTGGCTGTTAATACAAACAAACCATAGGACAGTTTAAACATGGCGGCGGGATCAACGGTATTTAATGCCGCCGGATTATTCTGAGCAACCCCAGCGGGAGCTGGAAAATCCGCGCCAATCGCTTCCGCCATTGATTCAATATCTGAAAGCTGCGCTTTTTTTAAGCCGGACAGTATGCTGACATTCTTTTCAAGAAAATTAATTTTTTCGCACTTGCCAAGTATTTCACGAATCAAACCGCCGCTTGCGGGAGCCCACGAACCGTTTTCGATTATGGCAACGCGGCGGTTTTGAATATTGTGCGCCGCAAGATCGTTAATCAAGGCTTCCATTGTTATAAAAATACCGGCGTTGTAGGTTGTGGACGCGAATACAAGGTGGCTCCATTTGAACGCGGCGCTTACTATTTCCGATGCCGGCGTAACTGAAACGTCAAATACGGTTGTTTTAATTCCTTTGTCGCGCAGACGGCAGGCAAGAATTTCCGCCGCGTTTTCCGTATTCCCGTAAACGGACGCGTAAGAAATCATAACGCCGCGTTCTTCCGGCTCATATTTGCACCAAAGCATGT
>Ga0268262_10001294_pt1 | contig 31412 bp, 30 predicted proteins | sample TergutNc150P3_FD_190354 | JGI IMG/M metagenome (GOLD analysis project Ga0268262, IMG submission 190354) | Nasutitermes corniger P3 segment gut microbial community from laboratory colony in Florida, USA - Nc150 P3 (SPAdes) (version 2) | ecosystem: Host-associated > Arthropoda: Insects >... | reverse complement strand
GCTCTCTTACAGTGAATACGAGTACGATTCCAACGGAAACATGGCGGTAATAATCGTCTATGACGCGAATGGGGAATGGGAGGTTAACGCTAAATACGAATACGACTCCAACGGAAACCATACAAAATCAATCGAATATGACGCGAATGGTAAATTGAACTATAAAGATGAATACGTGTACGACTCCAATAGAAACCGGACGAAATGGAGCAAGTATAACGTTGAAAATGGGGAAGTGGACTCATATACTGTTTATCTTTATAAGAAAATATGATAAAAAATGTCTGTCCAAAGAATAGTTAGGAGTTAATTATGAATGATTATTGGAGCGGGAAAACAGCGGTTATTACAGGGGCGACTCATGGGATTGGACTCAGGCTGGCGGAAAGACTATCGGAAAAAGGCGTTAAAATATCTACAATATACAGAAATAATGATGATCAGGCAAATAATCTCAAAAAAATAATAGAAAATAACGGCAGTGAATCATATATCATCAAAGGCGATATTCTGGACAAAAATAATATAAAGGCATTAATTGAAGGTACGGTTAATAAATGGAATAGAATTGACTTTTTGATAAACAATATCGGTATAGATATTGCAAAAGAGATATATAATCTTTCAGAAGAAGAATGGATCATGTCTCAGGAAATAATGTTAAATGTACCATTTAGGACAATTAAACTATGTTTGCCAATAATGAGGAAACAAAAATTTGGCAGAATAATAAAAAAGAAGAGGACAGGATACCCATTTCTCAAATACCGATTGGAAGAAGGATTAATCGTGATGAAGTAGTTGACGGAATAATATTCTTTTTATCGGAAAACGCAAATAGTGTAACAGGACAGTTTTTGGGAATAAACGGCGGATGCAGTGTATAATTACATCAAGAAATTATTTCCCATATGATCCAATTACATGGGTATGTCGTTTTACAGCTTTACCCCGCGTAGTGATTAATCAGACAGCCGTCTATTATTATCTGCCGTTCGGCGTCGGTTAGATCGCCCAGCGACACGGCAATTTTTACCGGCTGTTTACCGAGCACATAGCCGGTAATGGTTTCGGCTTTTTCCCGCACGGCTTTTTTGATGCCGGGGAAGAAAATATAACTGCCGAGACTCAGGGCTGTTTCATCGCTGATGAGAAAGGGAAGAATCCCCCAGTTGATAAGATTCGAGCGGTAGCGTTTGGTGGCGTATTCCAGGGCGAAATTGGCCGACGCGCCCAGCACCCGCTGGCAGGATGCGGCCTGTTCGCGGGCGGAACCGTCGCCGGGTTTGCGGGCAAAAATCGCGCTGCCAATGGCAAAGTCGGCGGGCTTCAGCCCCGCGCAGCCGGGTAATGCCTGTAGCGGCATGGGCAAGTAACCAATTTCATCTTTACCTGCCGCGCGCGTCTGTTCCAGCGCCTGCACGTCTTTTGCCCGTTGCACATAACCGGGGTCTTTGCGGCTTAACGTAAATTCCGCCAGACGGAGGGGGTTTGATCGATATGATGAAGTTTCGCCTGAGGGAATTAATTCATCGGTGGTGGTTACCGGATCGGTAATAAAACCGGCGATTTGTACCAGAAGGTTTTCCGGCAGGGCGGGCATTTTGGGCCAGTCCCTGATGTTGGGGCCAAACACCAATTCGGTTTCCGGCGATGCTTTACCGCTGCCGTTATAAACCCGCTTGTCGTACACGCCGCGGTCAAAGAAAAATTTATATTTGCCGGGAATAACGTCAATTTCCGTAGCGGCGGTGAGCTTGCCGCCGTTAATCGCGGTAGCGGCAATGGAACGGGCGTCCATCAGCGCCACGGAGGCAATTTGCCCTTCGTTGGGCTTGGAGCCTTCGCGGTTGGGGAAGTTGCGTGTCGTATGACGGATCGAAAGCTCGCCGTTGGCGGGAGTATCCCCCGCGCCGAAACAGGGGCCGCAGAAGGATTCCCGCACGAGGACGCCCGCGCTCATCAGGGTTTGTGACGCGCCGTTGCGTACCAGTTCAAGAAAGACCGGCTGGCTTTCGGGATACACGCTCATGGTAAAGTTATCATTGCCGATTGATCTGTCTTTCATAATATCCGCCGCCGCCATGATGTTATCAAAAATACCGCCGGAACAGCCGGCGATAACCGCCTGATCTACCCAAACGCCGCCGTTACGGTACTTGGTTTTCAGGTTGAGATTCAGGTTCGGTACGCCTAACGCCTTCAATCCGTCTTCTTCGGTTTGTGCCAGAATGTCACGCGCATTACGCTGTAGTTCCTTTATCGTGTACACATTACTCGGATGGAAAGGCAGGGCGATACAGGGTTCAATTTTTGAAAGATCAATATAAATCAGGCCGTCATAATAAGCCGCGTCAGCGGGCTTTAATTCGCGGTAATCCCCTCCCCTCCCCCGTATTTCAAAATAGTCTTTAACGGCGGAATCAGTTTTCCAGATCGATGACCAGCAGGTGGTCTCGGTAGTCATTACGTCAATGCCGTTACGGAAATCAACCGGCAGTTCCGCAATGCCGTCCCCGACAAATTCCATTACTTTATTCTTCACATAACCGCTTTTGAACACCGCCCCGATTATTGCCAGCGCAACATCGTGGGGGCCGACGCCGGGGGCGGGCTTGCCGCTCAGGTAAACCGCTGTCACCTGCGGACGGGCAATGTCGTAAGTTCTTCCCACAAGCTGTTTTGCCAGTTCTCCGCCGCCTTCGCCCACCGCCATGGTTCCCAGCGCCCCGTAGCGGGTATGGCTGTCGGAGCCGAGGATCATTTTGCCGCAGCCGGCCATCATCTCGCGGTTATAGGTATGGATAACGGCAAGATGGGGCGGCACATAAATGCCGCCGTATTTTTTTGCCGCGCTCAGGGCAAACACATGATCGTCCTGGTTAATTGTGCCGCCCACCGCGCAGAGGCTGTTGTGGCAGTTGGTCAGCACATAAGGCATGGGAAACTTTTCCATGCCGCTGGCGCGGGCGGTCTGAATAATCCCTACATAAGTAATGTCGTGCGATGTCAGGGAATCAAATTTAAGCCGTAAATTTTCTTCATCGCCGCCGTCAGCCCCTGACGAGTTATGCGCCGATAAAATCCCGCAGGCGATGGTGCCTTTACGGGCATCGTCCTTGGAAACGGAAATTCCCGCCTGTTTCAGCTTCGCGGCGGCATCAGCGTCATCTTTAATGATCCGCGAACCGTTAATCAGGTACGCCCCGGTACTATAAACTTCAACCATGATTTATTCCTTTATTGTTAATTGCTCATTAAAAATCCGGACGGTACACAAAAATGGCGGATATTCTGTCCGCGTTAAAATTGACGCATAACGAGAGCGGCCAGGCGCTGCCGCTCAGGGGGTACAGAACGTAATCACCTTTATCCTCAGCGCCTTCCCCCAAAACCAGCATGGCGACCGCTTTAACATCGCCAACCCTTATACCGTAAACGGATTTAAGGCCTATTTGCCATACCCTGTCCCGGTAAATGTAAAAATCCCCTTCATTGTACACAAAAACCACATCATCCTGCCAGTTCTCCGCTCCCCGCGCCGCGTACACCGTTTGCGGCGGGCCAAAACGCCGTATCAGATCATCGACTTTCATGCCGACAAAGGAAATGGGTTCCTCATGCTGCGCTGGTGAAGAAGCCTGCGCCCATAAGGGGAATCCCGTTATTAACAAGGCAGAACAAAACAAGACAAGGTTTCTTTTGATCATCTTACCTCAACAGTTCCATTTGAATGGGCAATATACACTACCGGAATTTTACGGGTAAAAAAACCGTTCTCCACCACTCCGGGAATTTGGTTAATTTTATTTTCCATTTCCGCCGGGTCAACCGGTTCGGGAAAACGTATGTCCAGTATCAGGTTGCCGTGTTCGGTAATCACGGGGCCGGCCTTGCGTAAGGCTTCCCGCAGTATTACCGCCGCTCCCAGCGCATGGAGGGCTTTGTCCGCGCTGACCCGCGCCGCGGGAACCACTTCTACCGGAACAGGAAAACCAGCGCCCATGCTGTTGACGATTTTCGATTCATCAACCGTTATGGCATAGGCGGCGGAAGCGTAGGCGGCAATTTTTTCAATTAACAGCGCGCCGCCGCCGCCCTTGATCAGGCGATTCTGCGGATCAACTTCGTCCGCGCCGTCAATGGTCAGGTCAAGGCCGCCGGCCAGTTCCCGCGAGTTAAGGGGGTAAAAAGGGATACCCAGTTTTTCACATTCAATTTCAGACTGAAAACTGGTGGCAAAGGCGCTGATGTCCTTTAATGCCCCTTGCGCCAAAAGCTCGCCGACCCTGCGGATAGCGTGAATCGCGGTGGAACCGGTTCCCAGTCCCAGCTTCATACCGCTGTGTACCAGCGCGTCAACCGCCGCCCTGCCCGCCGCTTCTTTCATTCCTGTCTGCTGTTCCATTATATCCTTCTCTTAAATTTCGCCAAACTGAACCCTGGAAAAAAAATGTTCAGGGAATTCTTTTCCCGTAAATTGAGTATATTGATACCGGGCCTGGCGGATGAGCATATCATAACCATTTTGAACATTACAGCCGGCGTTGGAAGCCCGCTTGAGGAAGGCGGTCATTTTCGGCTTGTACACCAAATCCATCACTTCCTCCCGTCCGCAAAAATTGTACATTGCCGTCGGATCACTTGATACGTTATCCGGATTGATTCCTTCCATTCCCGCTGATGTGGTTTGTATAATTATATCGCGGTATTTTTCCATTTTTTCAATTCCCTGTTCATCCAGGCCCCCCCAGGCGAATTTATAGGGAGCGGCCAGACGGCGGGCCTTGTGAACAGTACGATTCAAAATCAGAACCTTGGCTCCCAGCCGGTGCAGTTCAAAGACAACCGATCGCGCGGCGCCTCCCGCCCCGATAACGGTTACCCGCTGCCGTTTGAAATTTGGCTTGTTCAGAAATGTCAGCAATGAATCGGAAAAACCCCTCGCGTCGGTATTTGTTCCCAACCAGCCCTGCGGAGTCAGAGTCAGGGTATTACAGGCGCCGATAACCCGCACTTCATCGGATTGGAAATCCAGAAAGGGAATAATCGCTTCCTTGTAGGGAACTGTTACCGAAAGGCCTTCAACATTAAGCTCTTTGGAAATCTCCATTAAGTCGGTGATGGAATCCGCGGGGAAAGGCACATACACCGCATTGCTTTCTTCCAGTTCAAAAACAGTATTAAAAAAAGAAGGACTGCTCGTGGCTTTGAGGGGGTAACCGGTAACGCCGTATACTTTGGTGGCTTTGGTGATATTTCGAAAACGGTAAAGATTCGCCAGTTCACGGACTTCAACCTGGCCCGGCGCGGCGGAAAAGGCATCCGGCTCGGAAAGAGCGCCGCAATAACTGAGAAATGAACCAAACTGTTCCGAAAGGATTCTGCTGTATATCCCAAAATGCCCCATGCTGACAAGAATCTTTTCCTGTCCCTCACATTCTTTTCCGGCGCACAGGAGTTCAAGCACATCTCTGGTGGAATTGGCCATTACCGCCACTTTTACAATTTCGTCCCCGGAACGGCGCATTGAACGAATTTTCACCGGTAAGTCCGCATCGGTTCCCTTCATGTTATGGTAAGAGCGGATAATCCTGGTACCAAAAGTCCGGGCCGCTTCTTCCAGACTGGAAATATTCAGGTCTTCCTCTATATCAACGTAGGCAAAGTTACGCCGGCGGTCCGCCTCGGCATAGGCCAGCCCCCGCGCCATCAGGCTGATCCGCGCCCCTTCGCCGCCGACGAAGTGTCCGCCGTCAATATCCCTGCGTATGGTCAGAATAACCGGCATACCCGCCTGTTCGGGAAAGCGCCGTATGAGAAGCCGCTCATCCGGATCAAGACAATCAGCCCGAAGTTCCGCCATGTCCGCGTATTTACGGTATTTCTCGAGAATCTCCAGATTCCGTCCCAGAGTATTTGCTGTCATGCACAGGCAGATCTTTGCCACAACTTTCTCCTAACGGCTGCTTAGCCCGCGGAATTAGACTGCGGACTGAGTCCGGGCATATCCCATTCTTTGGGTATCCTCACCGGCACCCCTGTTCTGAAATCGACAAAAGCCCAGGTAACTTTCGCCTCCGCCACAATGTCATCACCCCGGCGGATTTCCTGGGCAAGAGTTCCGCTGACCGCGCCTTTTTTAACGGGCCAGGTTTTTATAACGAGAATGTCATCGGTTAACGCCGGTTTTTTGTAATCAATTTCAACGCGGGAAATAAACACCCCGTAACCGGCGCTGATCGCTTTGGAGTAATCGAAGCCCACATCCTTCAATAGTTCGTAACGGGCATACTCAAGATAATTGAGATAATTTGCGTTGTTGACATGACCGTAACTGTCACATTCGTAGGTACGGACTTGCAGGGAACATTCGCATATCATGGTTCATGGTAACATTATTGCTTTTTTACGGCAATACGGGTATAGTTAGGACAGGAGAATATATATGCTGGAAGAACAGGTAAAAGACGCTTTGAATAACGTGCGCCCGTCATTGCAGGCCGATGGCGGAGATGTGGAATTCGTTTCCCTTGCCGGTGACGGGACTGTTTCGGTCAAACTGACCGGCGCTTGCGGCTGCTGCCCCATGTCCCAGATGACTCTTAAAATGGGAATTGAACAATATCTTAAAAAGGAAATACCTCAGGTTTCCGCAGTCGTCAGCGTGTAATATCCGCCATGCTGCTGAAGCCTTTCGATTATGGCGTTGCGATTCCCCTGTTGGGCGCGGTCATTGTCTCGTTCTTTGGCGCGTATTCAAACGCGGGGGGCCGCAACGCGGTTAATCTGAAAAGCGAAAACGGCGAATGGGTCTTTCCTCTTGACGCGGCTGAAACGATCAGCGTCTCCGGGCCGCTGGGAGATACGGTAATCGAAATCAGCGGATCCGCGGCGCGTATTGTATCTTCTCCCTGCCTGAACCAGACCTGCGTCGCCGCCGGAGCCCTTCACTCGCCGGGCCAATGGACGGCCTGCCTTCCCAACCGCGTGATGCTGTATATCGGCGAAGGCGAAACCAAAAACAATGTTGATACCGCGGCCTGGTAAGGTAAGGGACTGTAACCGGTTTTTACAAAGCCGCCGATTGCATAGCCGCCGGCTCCAGAGGAGCCGACTTGCCCTGCTGGGCAGTCTCTGTCTGTTTTTGTCCGCCATTGAATACCTTATACCCAAACCATTGCCCTTTATGCGTATCGGGCTGGCAAACCTGCCCCTGCTTTTGGCGCTGGATATTTTTGGACCGGGGGAATTTTTTTTGCTGGCCCTGCTGAAAGTTCTGGGTCAAGGAATTATCGGCGGCACGCTTTTTTCCTATGTTTTTTTATTTTCCCTTGCCGGGACTTTCGCGTCCGCCGCGCTGATGTATTTTTTGCGCAAATGTTTGGGAAAGAAGCATCTCGGTTTCGCGGGGCTGGGCTGCGCCGGGGCAATGGCCTCAAACGGCATTCAGCTTGTTTTGGCCCGTTATCTGATATTTGGCGCCTCCCTGCGTTACCTGATACCGCCCTTTCTTGCTTCCGGTTTTGTTACCGGTATTGCCCTGGGACTGATCTGCGAATATTTTTGCCGCCATTCCCGGTGGTATGCCGGTACGGAAACAGAGACGGAGGGAACGCCGCCGCAGGCTGCGCCGGTTCAGAAACAACAGGACCGCCGTATATCGCGCTGGAATGAATTATTTAACGCCGATGAACTTCTTGCCGCCGGATTGCTGATGGCTTTTATTTTTTTGTTAAGCCGTTCCCTGCCGGGCCGCGTTGTACAGTTTTTCTTTTTCTGCCTGCTTGCCGGGCTTTCGGGAAAAAAAATCAACCCGTTCGCAACGCTTATATTTATGGCGGGAATAGTCTTTTTTAACCTGCTTGCCCCTTACGGCAAGGTGCTTGCCGTTTTCGGCCCCTTGCGTGTAACACAGGGGAGCCTGCTTGCCGGACTGGAAAAGGCCCTGAGCCTGGAAGGACTGTTGATGCTTTCCCGCGCCTGTATAAAAAGCGACCTGAGGCTGCCGGGAACCATCGGTTCGCTGCTGGGAGAATCACTGCGAATTCTGGAACTGATGCGGGAAAAGAAGGGTATGATTCACCGCGGACATATAATCGACGGAATCGACCGGCTAATGCTGGAAATGGAAGCGGCAAACGTTAATGAAACGGAAAATGTTCCCCGCCGCAAACCACAGCGGAATGTTAAAGGCATTTTGATATTATGCATAATTGTACTGTTGACGGCAGTGATTGGCTTTGTGCCATAAATTTCACACAAAGAACACAAAGGAACAAAGAGCACGAAGAAGGGAAGGAGGGGGTTATTGTAAGTAATCTGAACTTGATAATTTCACGATAAGATAACTGACAATACCCCCCTGATTCCTCTTTGTGTTCTTCTCTTTCTTCGTGTTCTTTGTGTGAAATCTTCTTAAATTAGTTACTCTGCAATCGGGCCAAACCCTCGCGGGCTTCGCCGTAGTTGGGATTAAGGCGGAGGGATTGCTGGTAGGCCTCGATTGCCGGCCTGCGGTCGCCGACTTGTTCGCGTACCGTGGCAAGCCGGTACCACCACAGCGCGATACCGGGCTCAATGCGCAGGGCGGTGGTATAGGCTATATCCGCATGGTGGTACTTTTGCGCCAGCCGGTAAATTTCGCCAATGAAGAAAAAAGCGGTAGCGGCGCGTTCCCCTTCAGGCAGGGCGTTGGTATAACGCTGCATATAAAAGAGAGAACGCTCATAATTGCCTATGTAAAAAAAGGCTTCGCCCATTGTTTCTACAATACGGTATTCGTCGGAGTATATTCTCAAACCCCGTTCGCCCCAGGTAATAACATCGGCGTATTTTCTTTGCCGCTGCAAAGTCCAGGTCATCACCGTGTAAGTATCGCGGGTAGCGGCGTTACGCGAAACTTCTTCAAGGCAGATGCGGACCGCCTCATTGTAATGGGTATTGGCCTCACTCACGCGGTTTTGGGCCTCAAAATCCCTGCCCTGGCGGTAATTCTGCAGGGCGTTCATGGACTGGGTCCCCGTCCCTCCGGAAGTCTGGGCTTCTGCGTGAAAAATTATCAGAAGAAAACAGATAATTATGCCGGAAAGCCTTCGCATATCTCAGTTTAGCATACCAATTATAAAATTTATATAGCAGATCCACTGTTTTTGCAGGGTTGGCGGCTGTCCGTCCAGGGGCAGTTCATAATGTGTACCAGAGACGCATCGCACCCGCCCTTGCGGATAGAATCCATAATCAGGCGGGCATTGGCAAAACCGTACACCGCCAGCGTTTTTACCTTCGTTCCCTGTAAGTTAATTTCGGATTCTTGTATTCCCTTCTGTATCTCCTTGAAATTTGCGGGACTTGTTTTATTTTTCGGCGGCGCTTCACCCGGAAACACATCAAACGAAGTTTCCGGCAGACCGGCAGCATTGACGCCGCCCTGCCTGAACATTTGGGCAATCTCATTAACGGTCAGCGTTAAATCAGTATCGTGACAATCCGGGGAATTAACCGCAGGCCGCCGGTGTTTAAATTTCTGCGCTATACAGCCGAAAACAGAGACGGTAACTGCGGGGGGTGAATCCGCTGTTTTTACCAGTGCGCCAAACATTTGCCGGGGTGATTTGCAGGGGGAAAGGTGATTCACAAGATCGGGATAATTATCTTCGATAAATTTAACGCCGCCCGCGGAACAGGCGCTCATCAAGGGTAATTTACCGTTATTTTTAATACGGTTCAGCAGTTCGCTGTTTTCCTGCGCCATTGCCGCGCTTATAAAAATTTCACTGTTAAAGACCTTTTCAAAACCCAGCCGCTTTAACGCGGTTACCATTATGCCGGGGCTGACCGTTCCCGCGGGAAGGCCGAGGGCGTCATTAACAGCCGCGCTGAGAGACGGGGCAATCTGTATGACGGCGTGACGATTTTTATCGTTAAGCGTCATCCATGCTTCGGCGGTTTGATCATATCCGTAAATCGCCCCCACCGGGCAGACCGCCGCGCACTGTCCGCAAAAAACGCAGGAGCCCTCGGCAAGCGCCTGATTATAGGGGGCGCTTATCCCGTAGTTAACGCTCCGGCAGGAAGTGTTGATACTGCGGATTGTCTGAACTTCCTGACAGGCTTCCACACAGCGGCCGCATTTGACGCATTTACTCATGTCGCGCACCAGGGTTTCGCTTTCGATTACCGGCGGCCGGCGGTCAGCGGCGTCATGGCGGAAGCATGATTCCCTGATGCCGAAATCCGCCGCAAGGGTTTGCAGTTCGCAGTTTGTGCTGCGGATACAGCTTAAACATTCCTGGGGATGATTTGCCAACAGCAGCTCAATGATCGTTTTTCTGATGCCGAGAATACGGAGATTATGGGTAACGATATTCACCCCTTCCCACACGTCATTGGCGCAGGCGGCGAGCAGTTTTCCCCTGCCGTCACATTCCACCACGCAGACGCGGCAGACGCCGCGCTTGCACAAATCGGGATGTTCGCAGAGGGTGGGGATACGTACATTAACTTTTCGGGCGGCTTCCAGAATCCTCGTTCCTTCGGGTACGGTAACCGTTATGCCGTCAATGGTTAAATTAACGTTTTTATTGGGATCGGGTTTATAGTGGCTCATGGTCTTTCCTTATCTGCGCTTCAAATTCGCCCTTAAAATGTTTCCACGCGCTGTTGAGGGCCGCGGCGGCAGTCTGCCCCAGCCCGCAAAATGACGCGTCAGTCATGGCGCGGATGAGGCGGCGCAAAGTGTCCAGATCGCCGGAAGCGGCGCCGTTTGCGGCAGCATTCGGGACAGAAAGCCTGCGCAATAGTTTGAGAATCTGCCGGTTGCCCTCGCGGCAGGGGATACATTTGCCGCAGGATTCATGAACAAAGAATTCGCTGACGCATTGCAGATATTCAAGAATCGGAACCGTCTCGTCCATGACCACAACGGCCCCGGAACCGACGCTTAATCCGGCTTTTTTCAAATCGGTGTAACTGTACACCGTATCCAGTAAATCGGGGCCGCCAATGGGACCGCTCTGCCCGCCCAGATGAAAGAACTTGAGATTTTTGCCGCCGGCGATGCCGCCGCCCAACTCAGAATCATAAATAATGTCGCGTAACGTTACCTTGCCCAGAGGAATTTCAAAAACGCCCCGGTTCTGTACATGACCGGAAAGGCAGATCAATTTGGTTCCGCCTGAATCGGGATGGCCGATATTGAGGTATTCATCGCCGCCCATGCCGACAATGGCGGGAATACTGGCAAGCGATTCAACATTGTTCACCAGAGTCGGCTTGAGGAACAGCCCCACTTCCGCCAGATGGGGCGGCTTGATGCGGGGCCGTCCAACTTTGCCCTCGGTGGAATTAAGCAGCGCCGAATTCTCCCCGCAGACATACGCCCCCGCGCCGGAAATAACGTGTATATCAAAATTAAATCCCGTGCCGAGGATATTTTCACCGAGGAATCTCGCGCTCCGGGCATTTTCAATGGCGGCAAGAAGCCGTTTTTGAATCTTCCGGTACTCGCCCCGCACATAGATATAACCGGCTTTTGCCCTGAACGTAAAACCGGCAATGGCAATGCCTTCGATCAGTTTCAAAGGCAGTTTGTCCATGATAAGCCTGTCTTTGAACGTGCCCGGCTCGCCCTCATCGGCATTGCAGACAATGTATTTGGGCGTTTCGGGAATGTGCAAAAGGTGTTCCCATTTACTGCCCGCCGGATACGCCGCGCCGCCGCGCCCCAAAAGTTTTGCCTTTTTTACCTCGGCGATAATATCTTCGCTGGTCATGCCAACGGCTTTTTTGAGCGCGTTAAAACCGCCTGTCTGTGTATATTTGGCAACTGAAACCGGGTCAATGCTGCCACCTTCTTTAGAAGACACACCGCCGGAAATAAGGTTATTTAATTTTGACATTGGCTTATATTTCCTTCCCGGCAGCATTTAACCAGCGCCTTAACTTTTTCCTCGTTCAGATTGCCAAAAACATCATCGCCGATTTTTGCCACAGGGCCAATTTCGCAAGCCCCCACGCAGCTGGTATAAGCAAGCGTTATTTTCCCGTCATCGCTGGTCTGCCCCATTTTAATACCCGCCGCCGCCTCAAACCAACCGACCACCTGCTGTATTTTATTAAAATGACACGGGGCGCTTTGGCAGATTTCGATAAGGTATTCACCCCGCGGCGCGGTGCTGAACATGGCATAAAACGTCAGTACGTCAAAAATTTTTGAAAGCGGAACGGCCAAAACTTTGGACACCAACCGCGCCCACTGTTGGTCAACATAGTTCCTGCCGGAAGCGGCCTGAATATCAAGCAATACGGCAATAAGCTGCTGGGGGGCATTCCCATAGCCTTCCATTATTTTTATTACCGCGTCTTCGGTTAATTCACGAACATCATTGTTCATTGGTATACTATACTTAATAGGGGTATAGAGCGCAATATGGCGATAGATACTTTTTGCTATCCTGTGTTTTCTGCTTCTTTTGTAAAGTCAATATGTGTTTCGGCGGGCGGAATACGAAAGGAAAATACCATTTCGCCTTTTGCGTTGGTTAATGCCATATCACCCTGACAGAGAATGTTCATACCTATAATAAAATCAAAATCATTATTACTTTGAAATTCGGCTACTTCCATATTTGAAAATAATATGCCGTTTGGCAATAATACATCTACGAGATAAACAGGAACAATTGAAACCCCCATTAAAACCACGGATCTTACTTTTTTTGCACATTTTTAATTGTGCGTTCACGGCAAATCGCCGACTTATACATGAACCAGTTGCCCCAGTATCAACTAAAGCCATAGAATCCATACCTATTCGCCTTTCTTGGGAAGTATCGTCTATAGGAACTGGATTTTTTATTTGTATTTTAAATAATATTGATTGTTTTTCTTTGTCCGGCAAATGATAAGTAATAGCATTAGTCGCCAAAACATACCGCCTGATTGTAATTATAATAATGCATTATTTCTTCTTCATCGGTAATACAATCCTGAATAAGAAATTCGCCCATTTTTAAGCCATCTTTTTGAGCGGCTGAAAGCGCGGCAATAGTATTGGGATAATAACCAATTACCGAGTTATTTTTCAAGAGTACACACTCTTTCAAATGATTGACAATTATGGACTCTCGGTTTTCATCAAACCATTTATACAAATCATCTAAATTTTCCATCTTTACCCTGCTCTTTATATAATATACTGAATTTCCCCGTATTTCAAGCACGGAATTTTTTCTCTTATAATAGGTAAATTCAATAATGATTGATAATTTTTGAAGCCGCTTCGTGTATCTTACCGATAATTTCCTGCTTTTGTAATGGCGTTAGAGTTCTAATGTCTGTCGAGGCATTATTTTGAAATAAACAATACGATTCAACATCTAATGCGGACGCTATTTTTTCGATCATATCGGGAGACGGGAATTTTTTTCCCACTTCAATTTCCGCGATATAGGCTTGGGAAGAATCGCATATTTCAGCAAGTTTCGCCTGTGAAATTTTGAGTAATTTTCGGAAATCTTTCAAATTGGTGATAAAAAGTTCTTGAAAAGTCATCAATTAACCCGCTTTTTGCTATTTTTTATCAATTTATATGCTAATTGGTAATAAATCCCTTTACAACTTGCGTATAGCACGTTATTATAATTACCATATAGCAAGTTAATTGCTGTACAAATCTTTAGATTTTGAGGAGTATTCTATGAAAAACGTATTCAAAGTTAAGGCTATCCGCAATATAGCGGGGATCATCGCCATTGTAATGGCGGTGCTGGCGCTCAATGCCCTGTTGATAACAGGGTGCAGTAACGGTGGCGGAGACCTGCCTTATATCCCTCCGTCTTATATCCCGCCGGAAGATAAGCCGGACAAAGACCGTTGGAATATATTCCGCGATCCGAGTTCAACTGCCACATTGGAGAGATCTTCAATAGCCGAGCATGACGACGGATCGTGTACCGTTACTGTTACCGTAGGCGGCACTCCCGATTTTCATAATGAGATAGATGGGTGGAACGCATGGAAGATAACCGCGGAATATATGTATACCGCAAAGGCAGGTAAAAGTTATACTTATACATTTCAGGCATGGACAGAATCAGGCACTCGTGATTTGCAGGTATTATATTATAAAAACAATGACGACGTTGTTTATCTAAGCGAAACAATTTCGATAACAAATACACAGGCAACCTACACGATAACAGGGGATAAAATACCAAAAAGCTCGGTACAAAATTTATTTTTTGAATTAGCAGACCAACTTGGAACAGTGTATATAAAAATAATTAAAATAAAATGACTAATGTAAGCAATCTGAGAGTGGAACCATCACGATCAGATTGCTTACAACAATCATTCCTCCGTGAAACTCCCAGGCATGCTTTGCATGCCAGTACTCCGTGGTGAAATTTCTTCCTTAACTTACATATCCCGCATCGCTTTGTGATTCATAAAGTTTCCATAATCCATTTCCAAGATATTGCTAATTGTTCATTTATTCCCTTATTATATAGATATGAAAGAACAAATTGACATTGCCCTGCAAGCAATCGAAGATGACTACAAGATATGTCTGCGGATTATCGGGAGGTATTTTGAGTATTTGGAAACCTGCGGACTGAAAGAATACAACAAGTATTCCAAATATAAGTGGACTTATGATCGGGACAAGACCAACGGATACAGTTATGTCTGCATTCGCTACCGAAGCAGCATGATGAAAAAATGTCTGATAAAAAAGAGAGCCTACATTGAAGAGGATGATCTGCACAAGTGGGTTCAAAACAAGGAATTAATACAGGAAGCGCTGGATGAAGCCTATTTATATATTGTCAAAAAGGTTGAACTCGTAAAAAAAGAGATAGAGGAAATAAAGGCAACCGCCGAAGATTACGAGGAAAAACTGAACGATTTGGATGATGAGGCGTTCAAGACACACAAAAAATTGAGCGACGAAGAGACGATAGAAAGTTAATCTCTACTTTACACGGACAACTTACAGGAGATTAAGAAAACGTTTCATAGCTGTTTCAAGAGAAACCATATCGTTATCAGATAATTCCGCTATTTTGTTCTTTAGGCGGCTTTTATCAGCGCTCATAATCTGGTCAGTCATGGCTTTACTTTTATTGCCGTTTACGGTAACTACTGCCTCGCCGGGATATATGCGGGAAATATTGCTGGTGAGCGGAACTACCACTACTCTGGCAAGGAACTTGTTGGCTGCGTCATTGCTTACAATTACCGCCGGTCTGGTTTTATGTATTTCTGTTCCTACCGCTGGATCGAACTCAACCCACCACACACTGCCGCGTATCATGCAGACTTTACTGGTTTGGAACAAGCAGGACCAAAATAGGCATTGCACCATTCGCTGGCTTCCCGCTCGCGTTCAGTATCGGCAGCCATTGCCTTATACGCATCAATATCGTCAATATTTTCATTTTGCGCTTTTTTTCGCAAATACCCGACATAATCAAGTACTTCGCCAATATATCTGGAGGGAAGTTTATCAATTTCCTTTATCAATTCAGCTTGTTCAGTCATGGATTGCTCCTCATAAAAAAGGATACGCTTTTTCAGACGATTTGTCTAGATTCATTATGAAGGGCCTTATACCCCGCGCAGTAACTCTCTCGGTTTCGACCCCTGGGCCGGACCTACCACTCCCTTATGCTCCATTTCCTCGACTAAACGGGCGGCGCGGTTGTAGCCGATTTTCAGGCGGCGCTGGATAAAACTGGCGCTGGCCTTTCCCTGCTGCAGTACAATCTCCAGGGCCTTGTCGTATAACGGATCATTGCCGTCGGAAAAGAGGGAGGGGTCAACTTCTTCTTCCTCATCATCGTAGAAAATTTCTTCGTCAATGTAGTCGGGTTCGCCGAGTGTTTTTACATGTTCCACTACGGCCTCAACTTCTTCTTCCGAAACAAAGGCCCCCTGCATACGAATCGGGAAGGGGTCAACCACTCCCGCGTAGAGCATGTCGCCCTTACCGAGCAGCTTTTCCGCGCCTACCATGTCGATAATAATCCGGCTGTCCATTTTACTGGCAACCATAAAGGCAATACGGCTGGGTATGTTGGCTTTGATAAGGCCGGTGATAACATCAATCGAGGGACGCTGGGTTGCCAGAACCAGGTGTATGCCCACGGCGCGGCTCATGGCGCAGAGGCGGGCGACGGTGGACTCAAGCTCCTTGCCCGTTGTCGCCATAAGGTCCGCAAATTCGTCAATGATTATCACTATGTAGGGCATGTATTCCTGGGCAATGTTGCGTTCCTTGATGCGTTTGTTGTAATTGCGGATGTCCCGCACCCCCATCGAATCAAGGCAGGCGTAACGCCGTTCCATTTCATAAATGCAGTACTGCAAAGCCTGAAACGCCTTTTTAGGCTCGGTGATAACCGGAGTCAGTAAATGGGGAATATCATTGTAAAGTTTTAATTCTACGATTTTGGGATCAATGAGGATAAGGCGGCAGTCCGCGGGCGAAAGCTGGTACAGTATCGAAAGAATGATCGCGTTAACGCAGACCGATTTTCCTGATCCTGTCGCGCCGGCTATCAACAAATGCGGCGTCTGGGTCAAATCAAGGGTCTGCGCTTCGCCTGAAATGTCTTTTCCCATAACGACGGGAATTTCAGGCACTTTGCCTTCACGCTGCAATTCACCTTCGATAATTTCCCTGAATGAAACAATGTTCCGCTTCGCGTTGGGAACCTCTATGCCGACGGCGTGTTTTCCCGGAATAGGTGCGACAATCCGTACCGATGAAGCGGCAAGGCGCAGGGCGATATTGTCCTGCAAATTAACGATGCGGGAAAGTTTTACCCCCGGCGCGGGAAGAATCTCGAACATGGTAATAACCGGCCCCTTGCGAATGCCGGTAACCTCCGCCTGTATTTTAAATTCTTCCAGCGTTTCTTTCAGCGTCACCGCCGCGTCACGGGTCGCCTGATCAATGATCCAGTATTCGCCGTCGGGGTATTGATTCAATATTTCTACCGGGACATGGTATTTCTTCCGCGAATGACGCGCCGAATGCGGCTTTTTGCGGGCCTGCTCGCTGTGAATCGCCGCGAGATGTTCCGCCTCTTCCAGAGCGCGCTCAACGCTGCCAATGGCCATCTTTTCAGACTCAACGCGATGTTCTTCCTGCTCCGCCGGCCCTCCGCTCAGATACTCAAGGGCAAGGGGGCTGTTCAGAGGCCTCATCGCCGGTAAATCAAGATCAAAATCTTTCAGGCCGCCGTCGCTTGAGGCGCGCGATCCCGCCCTTAAATCATTGCTGTGGACCCACTCTCCAACGGAATCCATCGGCATATATGCCGCGTTGGCGGTGTTGATATCGGGCGGCGGCGGCAGGGAAAGTTTTCCGGCATTTATACCGCCGGCTTTGGCGCCGGATTTACCCCCCAGCCAGATCCTTCTCCTTGTCCCATTCTCTTCCACATAGGGGAACAGGGCATTTTTCAGCATTTGAATGGCTGCCACTTCCAAAAGGGCCAGCACCACAATTATCAGGCCAAATCCGGTTCTGCCGGTTAATTCCAGAAAAGCATAATCCAGGGAAAGGGCGTCAAAATCGCGGATACAGATAAAGCCCAGGGTAAGCGTCAGAAAGGGAAAAAGCGCCGCAATCAGGATAAACAGGCGGTCGGGCCGCCAATGGGAGTCGGCAAGGATAAGGGCGGCATAAGCAAGGTAAAAGGGGATAAAAAAGGCGAGTATCCCGTAAGCATGGGAGAAAAAGAGGCCAAAAGAGGGGTTAAACCCCTTAATTCCAAATACCGCTCCCAGCAGCGACAGGCCCAGTACCAGGGCAAAAATCCCCAGTATGGCCGCCGCTGTAAGCGCCGCGACACGATATTTGCTCAATTTATGCCACCAGCCAGAAAGCCAGGCAGGGATTTCTGAAATCCGCAAAGTATACAAGCCTCCCCTTCATATATCGGTCAAATTCCGGCAGTATTGACAGCCAATTATCTTGAGAGATACAATATCCCATGCTGATAACGGATAAAAACGGAGGCAGGCCATGAAATTTATAAGAAAGAAAAATTTGATGGAAGGGGAAGAAATTCTCTATACACCGCTGCTGCACTGGTTCTATACGGTTAAACCTCTGATACTGTCCCTGCCGTTTTTCCTGCTTCTGTTTATCTGGTGGACTACCGCCGATCCGATTGTCTATTCTTCAACATTAACAGACATTCAAATGGCGCTGACATATCAGGATCTTATCAGATATATATTTATTGCGGGAGTTCTGGTCGATTTGGTAATTTTTGTGTGCCGCATCTTCCAGTACCTGTGTACTGAATACGGCGTCACCAATAAGCGCTTGATACTCAAAAAGGGCGTTTTTCGTATAACTGTGGCGGAAATCTCCACCGACCGTATAGAGAGCATCTATTGTATTCAGGGAATCCTGGGCAGAATGTTTCGTTACGGAACAGTTTGTGTTTCGGGCGTAGGCGGTAAAACGCCGTCTTTTTTTATGGCGGCCCGGCCCTATGTCCTCCGGCGCAAAATCGTTAATATTATCGAAAAAAATAAGACCATTACCGTGGTACACGGCGATATGTCCCGGGTAAAGCCCCCGGTTAAACCGATAGTGGAGCAGGAACCCATTTACCGGTATGGTACCTTTGTCAGAGTTCTGCCCAATAGCGGTTCATAATAATCTTTTAGCCATACTTTTGGTTCTTTGTAAGATATTTATTACTTTTCTTCTAATATTTTCCATGAAAATACTTGACTCTTGGGCTGTAATTTATTAAGTTAAAATAGGTTGATGAAGCGGTTGAGATAACTTCTACAACGCAGCTTGGCATCCTCTACAGGCTTGGCATCTGATTTTCAATATCATCGTGACATTGACCGCCCCCCCGGGTTTCCTCACCTCCTTTTCCCGGGGGTTTTTTCTTTTTGAGAGATGCGAAACAGCGCGCGCTTGATTACCTTTATGAATATATGTCAATAAATTTTCTACTTAATCCTTGTCATACTCCAGGTCCTTCTGATAATCTATAGCACAGGGAAGGTCAATATGCTTGATGTAAAAGGAAAATGGTGCTTTATTACCGGAGCCAGCCGGGGCATCGGAAGACAGATAGCGCTGTGCATGGCTGAACGCGGCGCAAATCTCATTGTACATTCGCGTTCAGTTGCGCATACGGAAAAAGTTTTGGATGAGGCAAGCAAGTTTGGAATCGAGGCGTTTGCCATTGAGGCTGAACTTTCCAAACCCGATGAAGTTGAATCCATGCTTCAAAAAATTGATAAAAGCGGAAAAAATGTCGAGATAATATTCAATGATGCCGGTGTGCAAATCGCTTACCGGCAGGAATATTATAAAACCCCCGTTACGGACTTTACACAGAGTTTTCTGATCAATACCATTGCGCCCGCCATGATATGCTACCATTTCTTGCCAAAAATGATTGAGCGCGGCTTTGGACGCATCATAAACACAACGAGCGGGATACGCAACGAACCGCAGCAGGCGGGCTATTCGGCAAGCAAAGCCGCCCTTGATAAATTTACAACAGATTTGGCTTCTGTTTTGAACGGCACGGACGTAATCTTAAGCCTTGCCGACCCCGGCTGGATTCGCACCGACCTGGGCGGCCCCAACGCGCCCGGCGCGGTAGAAAGCTGCATGCCCGGAATGGCCGTCGGCGCGTTTATCAGCGACAAAAAGAACGGAAGGCTTTTTCCCGCGCCGCGCTTTCACGGCATGACGCTGGAACAGGCGGTACAGGCCGCTGAATCCGGCTTATCTTAAAAAGCCCGAATAGGCCTCACCATAAACGCATTATACTTATAATTGCCGTAGTTGTATTGCAGGCCATTCTTGAAATTCTGATACCACGCGCACTCATTATTGACTTCCGATGATGACCAGTAACTGATCTCCGTTTCAAACTTGCCCAGATTTTTCTGTTTAAGATTCTTGTACATCAGGTTCAGTTCATCTTTGCTGGGCAAAAACCAGTCGGTAAATCCCTTATAAGAAAGTTTTTCGCATAACTGCGCCGCGCATCTGCTTTCCCCTAAAGTCCGCAGCCGTTCTACAATAAGCTGCGTATTCCCTTTTCCGGAACCTATCGTCGGCCCCGTACCGTTTACATTAAAGTTATAGGTCCCCCATTCCGCGGCAAACTCAGTTTCAGCGGGCGCGGCTTCCAGATACCGCCACTCAGCGCCCCCGCCGTCACTCTTGTCGTTGGAATAAACTCCCTTATCATAAAAAACGATGCCCCCGGCAGGACCAACATCCCCTATCTTATAAGTCTTGGTTTCGCCGCTCCCTTTACCCGCGTCCTGGGCAAACAATACGGCGCAAACCCCCGCATACAGAACAATTAACCATAACGCTCGTTTCATAATCAATCTCCTCATTTAATTAGTTTCCCAGATCGTCGCGGACCTTAACGCTGACCGTCTCTTCGTAACATGAGAAGCAACTGTTCACGGCGGCTTTTTCAGGCGCTTTGGTCAATATGCTTATGACAGGCACAATAATAAAGCCGGCAAGCATGGTAAACGCGCCCGCGTTAATCGGCGACTGTAAAAGCGACGGGAAAGAACTTCTGAAAAAGATGTTCAGGATCATCAATGCGGTGCTGAAAATAAAGTTGCACCAAACCGCGGGTTTGGTAACACGCTTCCAATACAGCCCGTACAGGAAGGGCGCCAGGAAAGAGCCGGCAAGCGCGCCCCATGAAATGCCCATAAGCTGGGCGATAAAATTAACTCCGCCCTTGTACTGTATAATCGCTATAAACGAAGATATTACGATAAATACGACAATAAGTATACGAATGATCACCAGTTGTTTTATTTCGCTCATTTTTTTAATGACATGGCCTTTTAAAAAGTCCAGCGTAAGCGTAGAGGATGACGCCAGAACAAGGGACGAAAGCGTGGATATGGACGCGGCGAATACCAATACTATAACTATGCCGATCAAAACATCCGGAAATCCCGAAAGCATGGCGGGTATAATTGAGTCAAAAATAATAGCGTTGGCTTTATTATAAGCAATATTCTCTGAGCCGGCGTACAGCCGCCCGAAACTGCCGAGGAAATAACAGCCGCCCGCTACTACAAGTCCAAAAAATGTCGATACAATAGCGCCCTTGCTTATCATTTTTTCGGATTTTATGGCGTAAAATTTGGAAACCATTTGAGGCAGTCCCCATGTTCCCAGAGATGTCAGAATTACTACGCCCAACAAATTTAAGGGGTCGGGGCCAAAGAATGACGTAAAAATGCCGGGGACGACAGTACCGTTTACATTTTTTCCTTCAACTTTGGCAAGGTCCGCCAAAGCGTTTATTAAACCGCCGTTACTGCCAAGCACCGCCGCGATAATGGCGACAATCCCGATAAGCATGATTATGCCCTGAATAAAATCATTTGCCGCGGTGGCAAAATAACCGCCGACCACGACATATATTGCGGTAAGAATAGCCATGCCGACAATGCAATAAACAAAATCAACGTGAAATGCCATCTCGAATAAACGGGAAAGCCCGTTGTACAACGAGGCGGTGTAGGGGATAAGGAATATGAAAAGAATAATGGACGCCCCTATTTTTAACGCCGATGAGCCGTATCGTGAACCGAAGAATTCCGGCATGGTGGCGCTTTTCAAATGATGCGTCATAATGCGTGTGCGCCGCCCCAGTATTACCCATGGCATAAGCGAGCCGATGAAGGCGTTGCCTAAACCGACCCATGTGGCGGCGGTGCCGAATCTCCAGCCGAACTGCCCCGCGTATCCGACAAAAATAACCGCCGAAAAATACGAAGTCCCGTAGGCAAAGGCGGTAAGCCAGGGGCCGACCGACCGTCCGCCCAATACGAAATCATTGACGCTCGCGGTTCTTTTCCTGAAATAGAAACCGACAATAACCGTCACGATAAAGAACAATGCCAATAAAAGAATTTTGATAACCATGAGAAATCATCCTCTCTTTTTGGGGGAAACACCCCGGATTTTTGTTCCGCGCAAAAATGCTATCCTTTTCCCCCGTTTTTGTCAAGATTGCGTATCTTATGGGAATTCCTCTTGAATCTTTTTGCAAAGCTTGCTATATTTTGCAAACAGAAACATATTTTACAGGAGTATTGACTAATGGGTATCGACATTAGCAGAATGCGGAACATCGGAATCAGCGCGCATATTGATTCAGGGAAAACGACCCTGTCGGAACGCATTCTGTTTTACAGTAACAAAATTCACGCCATTCACGAAGTCCGGGGCAAGGACGGAGTGGGGGCAACCATGGATCACATGGAGCTAGAGCGGGAGCGGGGCATTACCATTCAATCCGCCGCGACCCAGGTTGAATGGAAAGAACATATCATTAATTTGATTGATACGCCGGGACACGTTGACTTTACCATTGAAGTTGAGCGCTCCCTGCGGGTCCTGGATGGGGCAATTCTCGTGCTCTGCGCGGTGGGCGGGGTGCAGTCCCAGTCCATCACCGTTGACCGGCAGCTTAAACGCTACCATGTGCCGCGTATCGCCTTTGTCAACAAGTGCGACCGTACCGGGGCCAACCCTTTCAAAGTGCGAATTCAATTACGGGAAAAACTCGGCCTCAACGCGGTGATGATTCAAATTCCCATCGGACTTGAGGACAAACTGGAAGGCGTGATTGACCTGGTTTCCATGAAAGCGGTGTACTTTGACGGCGATCAGGGTGAAGTCATCCGTCATGCGGAAATTCCCGCCCATCTCAAAGCCGACGCGGAAAAGTACCGCGAGGAAATGCTTGAAGCGGTTTCCATGTTTTCAGACGAGCTTGCCGAAAAATATCTGGGCGGCGAAACGATCGGCGAAGATCTGATTCACGCGGCAATCCGCACGGGGACCCTTGCAGAGCAGTTTGTACCGGTAATGATAGGTTCCGCCTACAAGTTCAAGGGGATTCAACCGCTGCTGGACGGAGTGAATCACTACCTGCCCAACCCTACCGAAGTTAAAAATTACGCCCTTGATTTGGACAACAACGAGCAGCAAAAAGAACTTTCCGCGGATGATAAAAGCCCCACCGTGGCGCTCGGCTTCAAACTGGAAGACGGTCAGTACGGCCAGCTTACCTATGTGCGAATCTATCAGGGTATGCTGAAAAAAGGCGAGGAATTGCAAAACACCCGCGCCCGCAAAAAGTTCAAAGTAGGCCGGCTGGTGCGTATGCACGCGGACAACATGGAAGATATTAACGAGGGTTACCCCGGCGACATTGTAGCCCTGTTCGGGATTGACTGCGCGTCAGGCGACACCTTCTGCGGCGGCAGCCTTAATTACGCCATGACTTCGATGTTTGTACCCAGTCCGGTTATCTCTTTGGCTGTTACCCCGAAAGATAAAAAAAGCGCCGACCAGATGGGAAAAGCCCTCAACCGCTTTACCAAGGAAGACCCCACGTTCCAGACCTATATTGATCCTGAGTCAAATCAAACCATTATCAAAGGCATGGGGGAACTGCATCTGGAAGTGTACATCGAGCGGATGCGCCGCGAGTACAAGTGCGAAGTGGAAACCGGAATGCCCCAGGTCGCCTACCGCGAAGCCATTACCCAGCGGGCGGATTTCAACTATACCCACAAAAAGCAGACCGGCGGCGCGGGCCAGTACGGACGGGTAGCCGGTTACATGGAGCCGTACCCGGAGGGCGACTACGAATTTGTTGACATGATCAAGGGCGGCGCGATCCCCACGGAATTTGTGCCAAGCTGCGACAAGGGATTCAAGGAAGCGGTGAAAAAAGGCAGCCTGATCGGGTTTCCCATCGTCAACATCCGCTGCGTAATCAACGACGGTCAGAGCCATCCGGTGGACTCATCGGACATTGCCTTCCAGCAGGCGGCCATCGGCGCGTTTCGCGAAGCGTATGGCAAGGCCAAACCCTGCATACTTGAGCCAATTATGAAAGTATCGGTGGAAGGCCCCACGGAATTCCAGGGAAACATTTTCGGTTCGATTAACCAGCGGCGCGGGATTATTTCATCGTCCGCCGAAGACGGACTTTTTTCCCGCATCGAGGCCGAAGTCCCATTAAGCGAAATGTTTGGTTACTCCACCGCGCTGCGCTCTTTGACCCAGGGCAAGGCGGAATTTACGATGGAGTTTGAAAAGTACAGCAAAGTTCCCCAAAGCATATCCGAAGCCCTGATCAAAGAAGCCGAGGAAAAACGGAAGAAGGGAGCAAAATAAGGGACAGGGAGAGGAAGACCAAATGATTTTAAATGAACTTATACAGCGAAGCCCAATTCGCATATTTGAGCAGTCCATTCACGGCGGACTTAAGGCCGGAGAAATCGGCGTTATCGCCTCTCAAAGCGGCGTGGGAAAAACATCGGTGCTGGTACAGCTTGCCATGGACAAATTGCTGCAGGGAAAAAAGGTGATACATGTTTCATTCACCCAGCACAACCATTATGTGCTCGCCTGGTACGAGGATATTTTTGATGAATTTATCAGCAAAAAAAACCTGGAGAACGCCGGGGAAGTAAAAAATGAAGTGGTAAAAAACCGCGTACTAATGCATTTTAACCAGGACGGCATGTCCAAAGATCAAATTATTAAAAGCCTGCGGGCCATGATCATAGAGGGCGGTTTTAAGGCCGATTCGGTCATCATTGACGGTTTTGATTTTGCCCGCGCCGACCGCGAGCGCATTACCGGAGTCAAAGCCTTTGCCCAGGAACTGGGGCTCTCGGTCTGGTATAGCTGCACGGTACCGGATGATGGCCGGCAGTACGACAAAGAAAACATTCCCCTGCTGCTCAAAGATTTTGCCGATCTTGTTGACGTGGTAATCGTATTGGAACCAAAGCCGGATCATATTGAACTCTCGGTTTCCAAAGACCGGAACACCCACGACACCAAAGCCATGGCAATGCGGCTTGACCCCAAAACGCTGCTGATTCTGGAAGGATGATTAGATTCGGAATATCTCTCACAAAGAACACCAAGAAAGAGAAGAACACAAAGGAAGAGGGAAAAGGGGGTTATTGTATGTTATCTTATCGTGAAGCTATCAAGTCCAGCTTGCATACAACAACTCCTTCTTTCCTTCTTTGTGATCTTTGTACCTTTGTGATCTTTGTGTGAAATCTTCCGAGGTACTACCGTTTCCGCTTCCAGCGAATATACACCTGTCTGCCCGTTCCGTTGGCCTGAGGCCGTTCTTCGGTTTCAAATTGGGGAATGGCGCGGAACATATCGCCCAGTTTTTTGAAGCCGTAGTTGCGGGGGTCAAAATCCGCGGAGCGGTTGTTGATTTTGTGGCCCACACCGCCCAGATAGGCCCAGCCGGATTCTTCGGCCATGTCGTCAACGGTCTCCCTCAGTAGTTTAAGGAGTTTGCGGTCTACCTTAAAGTCTTTTTTGGGTTTGGCTGTTGGTTTAGAATCTTCGTCATCGGTTTCTTCCTGATTGTCCCGTAATATTTCAGTGTAAATAAATTTATCACAAACCGAGACAAAAGCCCGCGGCGTTTTCTTTTCGCCAAAACCGTACACCATGCGCCCGCTTTCCCGCAGCCGCGCGGCAAGGCGGGTAAAATCGGAATCACTTGAAACAACGCAAAAACCGTCAAGCTTTTCGGTATACAGCAAATCCATCGCGTCAATAATCATCGCCGAATCGGTGGCGTTTTTCCCCGACGTATACGAAAACTGCTGAATGGGCTGAATGGCGTATTCCAGCAGCTTGTCCTTCCATGAACGCAGATTGGTGCTGGTCCAGTCGCCGTAAATTCGCTTAACGCTGGCAATGCCGTATTTGGCAATCTCGTCCAAAAGGCCCTCAATAATCGCGGGCTGGGTATTATCCGCGTCAATAAGAACGGCAAGTTTCGCCTGTCTTATTTCAACCGGCTGTTGATCTCCCGCCGGAATACCGGAAAAAGGCAATAAAGGCATACTTACTCCTCAAAAATGGATTTTCTTCTCCGCCTGAGCAAACTAATTTTTCCCAGGGGAACGCGCACAACGTCCCCTCCGTCCAGGGGATCCATAATCAAAATACTTTCACTATCCGCTTTCTCCAGCGCTTTTGGAATTCCAAAAATACGCTCCTGCTTTTGTTTACCCGGCCAGATAATTTCTACCGGCGTTTGCAGGCTGATCGCCTGCTTTGCGATCAAAGCTTTGCCTACATAATCCAGGCCCCGGGCTTCAAGTTTTTCATAACGGACAACAGCGTCCTTTAACTGGGATTCGCACAATATCATCCGCCGATCGATACGGGCGGCCATTTCATCCCGCTCTTCCCCTTTGGGACGCACTTTATTCAGTATAGAATGAAAACTTTCAATTAAAACAGAGGATAAGGAATTTTCCGGCGAACCGCCGGGAACCGCGCCGGCAGAAGGCTGGGCTTTGGCGGCGCGAAGCGGCGCGTGGAACGGGAGAAAAAAACTACGGAAAGGTCCGGTGGAAGACTCCCCATCATGGACCGTATCGTCTCCGTTCTCCCCCCGGCGGGCAATAATGGCAACGCCTGCCTTATGCAGGGCCTGAACAACCCTGTCTTCCGCCGCCTCCGACAGCATATAAATTCCCGGCGCAAGGATTTCCGTTATAAACCTTGCCAGTGATCTTGTTTCTGCCAAATGGCGCTGTTCCGGCGAAAGAGTCAGCACCAGCCCCCGGCGCAAAGTTACTTCTTCGTGGCGCTTCTCCCAGTCATGCAGGGTAAAGGATAAATTTTCGTTAATCCGGTTATGCGAAAGACGCTGTAAAAGCTCAATAATCGTCGCGGCGGTAAGCCCGTAGTCAAAGGCCGATATTACAGAATCCCGGCTGATTTCAAAACGAACAGTCATACCGGCTTCAATAATATCTGAGAAGGCGGCAATGGTTATCGCGTCGTTATACGCAATATCAGGATACAGTAATAATGTAAAAGTGGTATCCATTGCTATTGAAACATTCGACGCGGCGGCTTCTTTGGAAGCCGCGGCTTCTTTAGAAGTCGAAACTTCCGTAAACGGCGCCTTATACCAATATTTATCCGATACCGGAACAATCAGTCCGGTTTCTTCCATTACTTCGATAATTTTAACGCCATTCGCGCCGCCGCCGACTGCGTCGCCGTCGCGTTCCAGCATATACGCCAGTTTTCGCAGAGTTGCAGGAGGGTATACATGTTTCGTATCCATCGAGCTGTATAAGTGGTTAATTATTTCCGCGTAATTATGGACTTTGGGACGTAACAGCCAGGGAGAAAAACCGATAGAAGCGGCGGCTTCTCTGGAAGCCGCAGTTTCTCTGGGAGCCGATTCTTCTTTGGAAGCCACATAATCACGATAACACAAAATACCCGCCGCGCAGTATACCAGCCGTCCCTGGCGGTCAAGCGTGCCAAACGCGGAAAAACGCCGGTGGTCGGGAACCAGCGTTTCATCTTCGGCAAAAAACAATCCCAAAACCTGCAAAGCGCCAATCACCGTTTCCAGCGGCAGGCCGGGAAACATTGATTCCGCCGCATTAAGCACCTTCTGGCGTATATTCCCCTTCCTCCCTCCTGTCCTGAAAAACAATTTGTTGTGGGAAACAAAGGAAAGCAGCGCCGCCAGAATACGGTCATCAAGAAAAATTTTGTTTTTCTTGAGCATTATTTCATCTTGAGAAACTTCATTAATGGAAACAGAGGAAAACAGCGGAGATTTATCTTCGGCAAGCGGCGAAAGAATTGATTTAAGCACCGGATTCAGGGCGAGGCGGCCTGGCCCATGGCCTGACCCTTTGACCGGTTTTTGCCATTGCCGATGGACTGTCCTATGGTCTGACCGATGGTCTAACCTATGGTCTGGGTCTTTTTCAAAAAAGCGGTAAAGGATAAACCGTTCCTCCAGATTAACAACCAGATCGTGCAATTCCGCATAATTTAAGTCACCGTCAAAAAAAACTTCCAAATCACTCAAAGCAGGTTCACCGAGGGCGGCGACCGCGGCAATAATACGAATATCATTGTCATCAATATAAGAGGCGATATTTTTTTGAATATCTTCACGCAACAGAAATTTTTCCAGATCACCGGTCAAAATTTGTTTGTTATAAGGGGTTTTAATTTTTCCGAAAACGCTCCGCAATAGCTCAAAAAAAGCGTTGTCCGGAAGGGTCATTATGGATTCTTTCCAGAATTCTATCGAACGGAAATTATTCATGGTTAATGTTCCAGTGCTGAATTGAGTATTTATAACCCTGTTCAGCTAAAAATTTTTGCCGGTTTGCCGCAAAATCTTCCTCAACGGTTTGACGTGAAACCAGAGTAAAAAACAGCGCATGGTGATGAGTGCCGTCGCGGTTTTTGGGGCGCAAAATCCGTCCCAGCCGCTGGGCCTCCTCCTGCCGCGACCCGAATGAGCCGGAAACCTGCACCGCCATTGAAGCGTCCGGCAGATCAATGGCAAAATTGGCAACCCGCGAAACCACAATCAACTTTACCTCGCCGCGCTTAAAGCGGGCGTATATCCTTTCCCGCTCGGCATTGGGGGTCTTTCCGGTAATCAGCGGCGCTTTCAGGAGTTTTGCCAGCGAATTGAGTTGCGTCAGGTACTGGCCGATAACCAGAATCTGATCTTCGCCGTGATTTTCAATAAGCTGCATGACAATTTCTTCTTTGAGCGGATTTTCACTGGCAATGCGGTATTTCTCGCGGGGCGTCGCAACCGCATAGGGCACTTTCAGCTTCTGCGGCAGATCAAGGCGAATTTCCGTACAAAGCGCCTCGGCAATCCAGCCCTTGACCTCAAGGTCTTTCCATGGCACATCGTAACGCTTTGGCCCAACAAGGCTGAACACCGCATCCTCGGCTCCGTCCTCGCGGATTAAAGTCGCGGTCAGCCCCAGCCGCCGCACCGCCTGCAATTCCGCCGTTACGCGAAATACCGGCGCGGGCAGCAGGTGAACTTCATCGTAAATGATAAGCCCCCATTGCCGTTCGCGGAACAGCCTGAAATGGGGAAAATCGGCTTCACGGTCGGGCCGCCAGGTAATAATCTGATAGGTGGCAATGGTAACCGGCGCTACGGACTTTGAATCGCCTGAATATTCGGCAATCTGCTCAGGGCTTAATTCGGTTTTGTCCAGCAGTTCTTCAATCCACTGATGCACCGCCGCAACATTGGTTGTTAAAATCAGGGTATTGGTTTTCAAAAGCGACATAATGACCATGCCGACAATGGTCTTGCCCGAACCACAGGGCAGCGCCACCACCCCGTAACCGCTGCCGGGGCCGCCGTCACCCAGCACGGCGCGGGCCGCCTCAATTTGGTAATCCCGCGGGGCAAAGGGCCTTCCGGACAGGCTCTCACTCCGCAGAACAATATCCAGATCATCGCCTTTAACCAGCGGCGCCTGATCCTGCACGGGCCAGCCCTGTTTTATAAGTTCCCGTTTAACGCTGCCGCGATCCACCAGCCGCAGCGCAAAACCTTGCGCGGTTTTAGTTATATATTTTTCCAACGACTTAATTGCGGCGACTTCCGCCAATACAGCCGGGTCTTCAATCTTCAAAGATAACTCGTACCCGTCGTCCGCGTCTCCGCCTTCGGCGACAGTCATCTTAATCTTTCCGTAGCGGGATATGGTATCAGAAAAACTTTCGACTATTCCTGAGGGAATTTGATAGCGGCTGTACTCGGCAATAATCTTTACAATATCGGCGGAAGTAAGACCGGCGCTCGCGGCGTTCCACAGGGACAGGGGCGTAATACGGTAAGTATGCATATGTTCCGGTGACTTTTCCAGTTCAGCAAAGGGAATGATCGCCGAACGGGCCTGTTCGGCTCTTTCCGCGTGAATATCAAGCAATAAAGTCCGATCGCTTTGGACAATCAGTGGATTATCAGCCATAACCGCTTATTATACAGGAAAATGGCAGGAAAGTACACTAGCCCTATTGAAAAGGCCTCCATTTGATTATATAGGGCACAATGTATGCATAAGGAACAGTGCGGATAAATCGTGTCTTAGAGAAAAGCGGTACCTGGTACTGTGCGCGGCCTCTCCGCTTCCCGCGCCTGCCGCTGGAGCGTGTACTCTATCTTTCAGCCTTTCCATAATTTTCTATCTTTATATCTGTGGTTCCATCTGAAAACAGAGTGTAAATTGTTTCCAAACCGTTTATCCTTTCTACACGCTCAATAAATTTTTCTGGATAATTAACCCATACACTAGGAAGATATACATTAGTCATTATAGTATATTGTTTATCTTCATATACAAAACTGGTCAGCTCTCCTCCAGTATAAAAATTAAACCCAATTTTTTTTCCTGACAAATCATCTACCACACCAAAACTTTCCTTTAATCCTTGCTCATCATAAGTAAAAGGAATATATAATTTATGATCTTCGCTTAAAAGATAGTAATCATCTTCACTTCCATAAAGTGTTATACGGCCTTTAACATCTGTATTTTGTTCATCGAGTTGTTTTTGGAGAATATTAACTCGATAACGGGTATTTATATAACTATATGTTACTATAGCCAGTGTTAATGTCAAAATGAATATTATGATATTTTTACGCATGGGTTTTCCTTTCTCATAAATAATATAAAAAAATTAAATTTTTGTCCATATTCAATCAAGCAAAAAACATATTTGCGCCCTATAGGGTACAATGTATGTATAAGGAACAGTGTGGATAAATCGTGTCTGGCACTGTGTGTGACCATTGTATATTATGCGACGTTGGATTTGTTTGTTATTTTATGGTATTATATTTCTATATTTTTATCCGAATACTCATCTATAAAAATATTATTTTTCTATGGAGCATATCACAGATCTCCGTACTAATTTATCTGCAAGCTTATAATTATAATTATCAAACATCAACAAGCCTCTGTTAACAGGCAGTAAACAAGTACATCTATCACTTAGACAGGGCATAGCGTTTTTTAATAATTTCCATTCTTTATTGATATTACCCAAATTGAAAAAATTCGGATGAGTATCATAACAACGGTATACTCCACCGTCGGTATCTATTCTTACAAAAGAATGTCCGGCTTTGCATAACATACCATAGGGATTAAATTTTTCGATTTTTGATGCTTTTCGTTTAGGAAATGTCTCTTTTAAATATCTTTCGGTTTCTTCTGAGTAGTTACATAATTTTCCTACTCCATTAGATACAATTTTCAAACGCTGGAAATTCATGTTTATACCATACTGTATCAAGTTCTCGCGGACATTTTTCAAAAGTTCAATTTTTTCTTCAAACAAAACACTTACTACGTTGATTGATATTCTGTCATTTCCATATTCCTTCAAAGAAACCAATTTATCAATAAAGTCAGGAATTGATTTTATTTGTGATAAATGCAATGATACAATTAGTTTAATTTGATTATCCCGTTCTGAACAA
>Ga0268262_10001292_pt1 | contig 31424 bp, 18 predicted proteins | sample TergutNc150P3_FD_190354 | JGI IMG/M metagenome (GOLD analysis project Ga0268262, IMG submission 190354) | Nasutitermes corniger P3 segment gut microbial community from laboratory colony in Florida, USA - Nc150 P3 (SPAdes) (version 2) | ecosystem: Host-associated > Arthropoda: Insects >... | reverse complement strand
GGCATTACTAATCGAACTTGATCCCACAACCGTGAAAAAGTTAGCCTTTACCCCTTGCAGGGTGTACCCCGTTTTAGGTTTAAGCGTAATAGTTGCAGTGTATTCAGTCAGAGGGGCAAAAGTAGAAGGATTGTTATTCCATGTTACGGTTCCGCTGAACTGCTCGTTTTCAGTAATGGTTGTAACCGGAGTTAAACGGTTTGCCGGAACAACAACGCCCTTCACGGCGTCTATGGTTATGACTTTACCGGAAGGCGTCACAACAGGAGTAGATCCATTGCCGGGATTAGATGTTTCAGAAGTATCCTCAGCCTCCTTACACCCCGTCAACACAAAAGCAAACATTACCGCTAAAACCGCAATGCCCAGCCCCTTAATTGCCATTTTCATCATTTTCCTCCAAAAAATATAGTTGATTTATATGTATTATTTTTACTTTTACTATGCTGTGCCCCCCTAAATTCCCAAAAAAACGGGTTTTTACGGCTATTCCCGGAGCATAAAGAATAGTTAGAGAATAAATATTGTATTGTGTAAGTAATACTTCCCCTATCGAATGGGGGGGGGGGGGGGGGGGGGGGGTATATTATCAAATTCGCGCTAAAACACGCGAATTTAGGGCTTTTTTTGCAGAAAAGGGGAGAATTTTCAACATTGGGTATTCCCTTCATGATCATAATAATATAATAACAATCCTCTTAATATTTGTCAAGTAAAAAAATACCCCTGCCCCCGAAGGGACGCTTCGACAAGCTCAGCGACCCTTCGGACAATAATCCCTTAATTCCGCTTTCTCTTACGCGCTTATCGGTAGTAAACTCTAATCTCTCTCGGTTCGTGAGTGTTCGTGTTGGTTCGTGGTTAAATTCTTCCCTCTTCGGTTCGTGGTTAAAAATTCTTCCCTATTTTTTCCTGTTTCTTATCAAGTGAAAAATGTTTATCCCAAAACAATAAGCGTTAATTATCGCTACAGGATAACTGCCAATAAATAACCCGTAAACCACAAAACAGGCTGAGCCTGTCATGTTTAGAATACGAAAATAAAAATTGTTACTTATTGTTATTGAGACTGCTACTAAAACGGACGCTAAATAGCCAACCCATTCTTTTAAATGATTTAAAATAATTCGCCCTGTTTTAAAGCGGGCTGTTTTTTAGATTCTAAAGTTATTATAGCTAAAAACTCATCTTCATCAATTATTTTTATCCCCAATTCCCGCGCTTTCTTGTTTTTTGACGAGCCTGAAGCGGAGTCATTTGTAACAAGATAAGAAAGCCCCTTCACTACCGAGGACTTTGACTGCGCGCCCAGCGACTTAATTTTCTCCTCCGCCTCTCCCCTTTTCATGGATTTTAGTTCTCCCGTGAAACAAAAAGATAAACCGCGCAGGGGCTGGGATTCTTCCGAGGGCGGAGGGGCTATCGTTATTATTCCGGTCTTTAAGACGGCATCCATTTCGGCGGTACATTCTTTAAGACCGTCTACAATTACAGAGGCGGTTATTTCCCCAAGCCCGTAGACGGCGGCAAGATCCGCCACGGACACCGCGCGAAGTTTTTCCAAAGTGTTAAAACCTGCGGCGGAGATTTTTTCCATTGTGGTTTCGGCGACTCCTTCCATGTCAAAACCTGCTGTAAAAGCGGCAAGTGAAAGCTCGCGTTTTGTCTGTATGTGGCGGATTACCTTAGCGGCGGAAAGGTCTCCCATTCTGTCGAATTCGGCAAGTTCCTCTGTCGTCAATGTGTAAAATTCATGAATATGGGTAACTCTGTTTTTATCAAATAATTGACGAAGCAGTTTTTCTCCCAATTCGCGGATATCCAGTACCGACACCCATTTTTCAAGTCTGTGCAAAAGACGCTTCGGGCAGGCGGGGTTCGGGCAGTAAAGCCGCGTTCCGGCGTCAACAAGAGCGGTATTGCATACGCCGCAGATTTTTGGAAAGTCAATTTCCTGTGTTTTTTCCGTTGATGAAACAGGCGCAAGCCCTTCAATCTTCGGAATTATTTCCCCTCGTTTTACAACAGATACGGTTGAGCCTATTTTTAAGCCCATAGAGCGGATCATATCGGGGTTGTTTAGGTTTGCCCGTTTTACCGTAGTTCCGGCAAGGCGGACAGGATCGACTACGCCGATTGGCGTGTATGTCGCCCCCGACTCGCTCCAAATAACTTCGCGCAAAACACTGAACGCCGTTTCCAACTCAAATTTAAAGGCAATCTGCTTTTCGGGGCGAGTCTTGCGAAGATCGGACATATCCGTCTCTATGTCCTTTACCACAAGTCCGTCAATATCAAAGGGAAGTTTTTCCCTCTCGGCGGCTATTTTTTCGCGATAGGCGATGATTTCCCGCGCCGTGGTAAATGACTTTGTTTCCGTGGTTTTAAAGCCGCGCTGTTTCAGCCATTTTAGTTTTTGTAATTCGTCCTTGAAAAAACGGTCGTCGTCCTCTGCGGACGCGTCATAAACAATGACTTCCAAATCCTCACAGCCCTCGCCGTCTTTGCGGCGCATAAGTCCGTTGGCGGCGTTACGGCAGTTTGCCTTTGTGGGGTATTTGCCGTTCCAGACATCGTGGGTCATAATAACCTCGCCCCTAACGCCGCCTGTAAATGAAACGTCCATTTTTTGAACAACGCCGCTCATGCGCCGCGCGTTATCGGTAATGTCGTCGCCTATAATACCGTCGCCTCTTGTAACGGCGCGTACCAGTTTGCCTTTTTCGTACTGTAATTCAAGGCTAGCGCCGTCCAATTTGTACTGGACTATAAAAGTTTTTGTTAACTTGTTTTTTTCTTTGGTTAACGAAGCGTCTTTTTCCGTCTCCAGCCCCATTTTTTCAGCCCATTCAATGAATTCCTGCGGGTTGGACGCCTTGTCCTGACTGCCCATCGGGATAAGGTGGCGCGCTTTTTGGAAACCGTCGGCATCGGGACCCGATCCTACTTTTTTTAATACTTCACTTTGCGGAGCAAGATTTTTAAGCTCATCCCAAAGAAGGTCAAATTCCCCGTCGGAAATTTCCGCCTCCCCGTTGTAGTAGGACGCCTGATAACGTTGTATCATGGCTTCTAATTCATTAATCCTGTCCTTCTTTGACGCCATGAGTAATTATACATTAATTTTTAAGAATTTTTAACCACGAACCACACGAAAACCACGAACTTTTAGTATATATCTTGTCGCCGTTCGTGTTGGTTCGTGTGGTTCGTGGTAGAATTCTTTGGAAATAAATCTACAAAGACCGAGCAACCCGGAAACCATTGTAAAAGAATTTAAAATTTACATGCTGTCTGAAACGGTACGCGCTGCGGCAGTTTAGTTCTTCAAAATCCCAGCAGCCGCCGCGATAGACTCGCCTGTCGCCTGTGGCAGGACCTGTAGGATCAACTTGCTCTGCGGCGGTGTATGGGGCAAAAAAGTCCCAGCACCATTCCAGTACGTTTCCATGCATATCATAAAGACCGAAGTCGTTGGGTTTTTTTAAGCCTACGGGAAAAGGAGAACGCGCCAATGTCTCCATATTGCGGGTATTGCCTCTGTACCATCCGGCGTCGTCAAGTTTATCGCCGGTATAAAACGGCGTTTGGGTTCCGGCTCTGCAGGCGTATTCCCATTCGGCTTCCGTGGGCAGACGGTATCCGTTCGCCACTCGGTTCCATGTAACTTTATTTCCTTCAATCGTGTAAACAGGGGTAAGCCCCTCTTTTATACTTCGTTTATTGCAATAATCAACGGCATTCAGCCATGTTACCTTTTCCACAGGATTATCCGGCGCTACATGATGGCTTGGATTCTCTCCCATTATCGCCTCGTATTCAGTCTGTGTAACAGGATATTTCGCAATGTAAAACGAACTTACGGTAACCTTATGCTGAGGAGATTCATCCACATAGTTTCTTCCCGCCTCTGTTTCGGGGCTTCCCATTAAAAACGCGCCCCCGTTTATGCGTATCATCTCGTTTTTTACTTGTGAAAATGCGTATTGGGAAATAAAAATCGTCAAAATAAACGAAAAAACTATTATTACATACTTTTTATACATATAGTCATTATACATATTTTTTTATATAATGCAAGCAAGGTAAAAATTAATGAACGTTTATGAAATTTATGTTGAAAAATGTGAAAATTTTGCGTTAGAAGCCGCTTCTACCGCATCTGATTTACATCTTGGACTTCAAATTGAGAATATATCCAAAGTCAGAGTAATAAACCGCTATTTTGCGGAAGGAATTTCTCTTGAAGATTTTAATAAAGTAAAAAAAACTGTCTTTTCCGAGCCGCCGGTCGATATTATTTACGATACATTACCGTCTTTTGACAATTTAAATGAAAAAGTTCATATTTTCGCGTCTGAGTATCTTCCCGGACAGTTTGATCAAAGGGCTGATTCCTGCGCTCAATGTATTTCTCTTGCCACAGGAAAAGAAAGACCGGTTATTCAATCGGCAAAAATTTATGTAATACTGGGAAATATTTCTGACGACGATTTTGTCAAAATAAAATCATGGCTTATAAACCCCGTTGAAAGCCGGGAAGCGTCTTTACAAAAGCCCGTAACGCTTACGCAAAATTTGCAAGCTCCCTGCGACGTTGTTAATATTGACGGTTTTATTTCTTTTAACGATTCAGAGCTTGAAGGTCTGCTTAAAAAAATGAACCTTGCGATGGATTTGCAGGACATAATTTTCTGCCGTAATTATTTCCGCAATACCGAAAAAAGGGACATTACGGTAACGGAGATAAAAGTTCTTGACACATATTGGTCAGATCACTGCCGCCACACAACATTTTTAACACAGCTTGATGAGATTCAAATTGACGATAAGGACATTCTTGAAAGTTATAAAAATTATCTTGAATTGCGTTTATACTGCGGACGCGCCGCCAAACCTGTTACCCTGATGGACATGGCGACAATCGGGGCAAAAGCGCTTAAACAAAACGGGCTTCTTCCTGACTTGGATGAGTCCGAAGAAATAAACGCGTGTTCTGTAAAAATAAAAGTTGACGTTAACGGCAGTAATAAAAACTGGCTTTTAATGTTTAAAAATGAAACGCACAATCACCCCACCGAAATTGAACCTTTCGGAGGAGCCGCCACCTGCCTTGGCGGAGCGATACGCGATCCGCTCTCAGGACGCGCCTTCGTTTATCAGGCAATGCGTGTAACGGGAGCGGCGAATCCGCTGGCGCACGCAAACGAAACTCTTGAAGGCAAATTACCTCAGCGTAAAATTTGCCGCACCGCGGCGGCAGGTTACAGCTCTTACGGAAATCAAATAGGGCTGGCGACAGGGCACGTTCATGAGATATACCACCCGGGTTACGCCGCGAAACGCATGGAAATAGGAGCAGTTATCGGCGCCGCACCTTTAAAAAATGTCGTGCGCGTCACTCCGTCTCCGACAGACGTTGTAATACTTTTGGGCGGCAGAACAGGACGCGACGGCATAGGCGGCGCTACAGGTTCTTCCAAATCGCACACGTCTTCTTCACTGGAGACTTGCGGCGCCGACGTACAAAAAGGCAACGCGCCTGAGGAGCGTAAAATACAGCGGCTTTTCCGCGATCCAAAAGCCGCGCGTCTTATCAGACGCTGTAATGATTTCGGCGCGGGAGGGGTAAGCGTCTCCGTGGGGGAAATCGCTGACGGGCTTATAATCGACTTAAACAAAATATTAAAAAAATACGAAGGGCTTGACGGAACGGAACTGGCGATAAGCGAAAGTCAGGAAAGAATGTCCGTAGTTACTTCCAAAAAAGACGCCGAAAAATTTATCGCTCTTGCGCGGAAAGAAAATCTTGAGGCGGAAATAATCGCGGAAGTTACAAAAGACCCGCGTCTTGTGATGAAGTGGAACGGAAAAACAATTGTTGACATTTCCAGAGAGTTTTTAAATTCCAACGGCGCGAAAAAAAACGCAAGAGTTCACATAAAAGATATTCAGCTAACAACACCGGAAAACAAAACGTTAAACGCGCAGGAACTTAAAACATTAATTGGAAGTTTGAATATCTGTTCACAAAAAGGGCTTGTTGACCGTTTTGACTCATGCATAGGAGCCGCGACGGTTATTGCTCCGTTTGGCGGCAAATACGCTATTACTCCGGCGCAGGTAATGGCGGCAAAAATACCCGTATTAAACGGCGAAACAAAAACTTGTTCAATTATGTCATGGGGTTTTGACCCTTTAATATCAGAAGTAAGCCCTTACCACGGAGCGGTTTTCGCCGTTGTTCATTCGACAGCGAAGATTATCGCGGCGGGCGGAAGCAGAAGAAAATGCTGGCTTACGTTTCAGGAATATTTTGAAAAGTTACGCGACGACCCGCTCCGTTGGGGAAAACCCGCTTCCGCTCTGTTAGGCGCTCTTGACGCGCAAATCGGTCTTGAAACCGCCGCAATCGGCGGAAAAGACTCAATGTCAGGCAGTTTTACCCTTGCCGACAGCAGTCATGCTGATGGCGGTCATGCCAACGGCGGTCAAATCAACGTTCCCCCTACTCTGGTCTCTTTCGCGGTTTCCATCGCAAAAATTGACAACATAATCACTCCTGAATTTAAAAAAACGGACAGCTATGTCTACCTGTTAAAACCGCCTTTTTCTGTTTACGAAAAAACTGATTTTGAAGCGTTACGCGAATATTTTGACGATATGGAAGAACTTATCGCAAACAAGAAAATTCTCTCATGCTGGGCAAGCGGCGGCGGCGGAACTGCGGAAGCTGTTGTAAAGATGTGCATGGGTAACAAGATAGGTTTTACCGCGGAAAACGAGCTTTTTACAGGAGCCGGTTTCTGCGGATTTATTGTTGAAACTGAATCGCCGTTACAAAAAAAAGACGCTGTTTTAATAGGACGCACAACAGGCGATTATACTCTAAAAACAAAAACATATAACATTTCTCTTGAAACATTACAAGATGAATGGGAAAAAACTCTTGAACCTGTTTATCCGTATCTTATAAAGCAAGATGGAAAACTTGAAAATTTTTCGTGGAAGCAGGAAAAAACAGGAAAAAATAAGAAAAAAAGCATATTAAATTCGTTAGCAAAACCCAAGTTTGTTATTCCTGTTTTTCCCGGAACAAACAGCGAATACGACAGCGCGAGGGCTGTTGAAAAAGCGGGGGGGAAAGCGGAAATATTTGTTATACGCAACTTAACTCCCGCCGCCGTAGCCCAAAGCGTTACTGATTTTGAAAAAGCGGTGAGAAAATCGCAAGTAATATTTATTCCGGGTGGATTTTCAGGCGGGGATGAGCCTGACGGATCGGGAAAATTTATTACTGCGTTTATGCGTAACAGAGCAATCTGCGACGCTGTTACAGATCTTTTGCAAAACCGCGGCGGGCTTATCTGCGGAATATGCAACGGATTTCAGGCGCTTATAAAACTTGGGCTTGTTCCTTACGGCGAAATCCGCGATATGACGGAAAACTCTCCCACCCTCACATTTAATACAATCGGCAGGCATCAATCTACGCTTGTAAATACAAAAATCGTCTCCAACAAATCGCCGTGGCTTTCCTGTTTTGAACCCGGAGAGCAATTTATAGTGCCAATCTCGCACGGCGAGGGACGTTTCATCGCGCAGGAGAACCTTATCCGCTCTTTAGCGGCTAACGGTCAAATCGCGACTCAATATGTTGATTACGACGGCAACGCCTCGCAGGATATACGCTTTAACCCAAATAATTCCGACTTCGCTATTGAGGGAATCACATCGCCAGACGGCAGAGTCTTCGGTCGCATGGCGCATAACGAAAGATTTGACGACGGTATTTACAGGAATATTCCCGGTATTAGAAAAATGGATATTTTCGCCGGGGCTGTGAGATATTTTAAATAATTTTTAACCACGAACCACACGAACCAGCACGAACCAAGAAAGATTAGAGCTTACCACTTATAAGCGAGTAAGACGAGAGCGAAGGATCAGGGGGTTTATGTTCTTTATCTTATCGTGAAGTTTCACGTTATACCCTCGAACAAAAACCCCTGATCCCTCTCTTTCTATTACGCATATATTTGTAGTAAATCTCGGCGCTATCTAGGTTCGCTCCCTGTTCGTGTGGTTCGTGGTAGATCTCTTCCCTCTTGGTTCGTGGTAAAATTCTTCGGAACTAATGTTTAAAGTGCCTAATCCCCGTAAAGACCATCGCTATCCTGTGATTATCACACGCCTCTATTACAAGTTTGTCGTTTACAGAGCCGCCGGGCTGTATTATCGCTTTAATTCCGGCTTTCGCCGCCGCTTCGACATCGTCAGCGAATGGGAAAAGGGCGTCGGAGGCTAAAACTCTTGCGGGAAGATTATCCTTCCATGGACTCCCGCCTGTGTCCGCCGTTTCTTCAGACGCCGCTTCTAATGCAAATGCGCTTCTTTCCAGAGACTGTATTATTGGCCAAATACGGTTTACCTGCCCGCCGCCAATGCCCGTCGCGGACTGCTCTTTAACGATTAAAATAGCGTTCGATTTTACAAAGGTTACAGCCCTCATTCCAAAGATCATGTCTTTTAAGTCACATTCCTGCGGGGCGGTTTTTGTAACTACTTCCCATTTTTCAAGCAAAGTGCGATCGCTCTGCTGTACCAAAACACCGCCGTCAACGGCAACATATTCATGCCTTTCTTTTGGCGCTTTTTTCATTCTTATAATACGCAGATTTTTTTTCTTTTTTAATAACTCAAGCGCGTCGTCGTCAAAATCTGGAGCTACGACAACTTCTAAAAACAGTTCGCCAAGTCTTAAAGCGACTGCTTTGTTTACCTTGACGTTAAATGCTATTATTCCGCCGAAAATTGACGTGGGATCGCAGGTAAAAACTTTATGATAAGCGTCTATCTGTGTATCTCCAAGCGCGATACCGCATGGAGTGTTATGCTTAATAGCGACACAACAGATTTTTTTATCGCTTACTGCGGAAGGAACAAGACGGCGGACATCAGCCTCTCCTATCGGTTCTGTTCCATCGTTTTCAAGCCCGAAAGCGCATACGGCTTTCCACGCTATATCAAGGTCTTTTATGTTATTGTAGCCAAGTTCTTTGCCGTGCAGTTGTTCCATGCCGCCTAACACGCCGGGGCTATCAGTATTAAGGTACAGAGCCGCTGACTGATGCACGTTTTCACCATAACGCAAAGACTGCTCTTTTTTTAATGACAGCGGTAAATATGTCGGATATTCTTCATCAAGAAGATAACGGGCAATAGCGGCGTCATAAGCGGACGTTAAATCGAAAACCTTACCGGCAAGACGCTTCTTTAACTCAAGCGGGACATTTCCGGCTTTAAGACTTGCGGTAACTTCGGCATAATCGGCAGGGTCTGTTAAAACGATCACATCGTTAAAATTCTTAGCGGCGGAGCGAAGCATACTCGGTCCGCCAATATCGATAAATTCGATTGTTTCTTCAAGAGAAAGCCCCGCCTGCACCTTCTCAAAAAACGGATAAAGGTTGACGCAGACAAGATCGATAGTCTCAATTTTTAATTCTTTCAGGGTATCGACATGGCTTTGAACGCCGCGCCTCGCTAAAATACCGGCATGAATCGACGGGTGCAGAGTTTTTACCCTTCCGTCGAGACATTCGGGAAAACCCGTAACTGAGGAAACATCAATAACCGGAATTTTATTTTCCTGTAAGAACTTGGATGTGCCGCCTGTCGAAATTATTTCCCAACCGTTATTGTTTAAAAACGAAGCCAAATCGATAAGACCGTCTTTGTAGAAAACGCTTAAAAGTGCTCTTTTTTTCATATATCCTCCCAACATAATACTAGTATTATACCGGCAATTTGTCTATTACAAGATTGACAAAACCCCCGAATTTTGATAAAAAAGAGTAAATCGCGGCCTTGGTGGAACTGGTAGACACGCTAGCTTGAGGTGCTAGTGGCGAGAGCCATGGAAGTTCAAGTCTTCTAGGCCGCAGAAGTTTATTTCTCCTCATTATCGTCATCCTTTGAGTCATAAAAGTAATCAATTTGTTTTTGCGTTTTATCTATTGGGAGTAATTTTCGTCGTTCGAGACGCTCTTGCGCTTCGGTTAAAATCTCTTTAATTTTTCTTTCAAATTCTTCTTTTGGAGGTAAATTAGTCCAATATTCCGCAACCGCAATACCTGACTTATCTAACTCCATCAATTCAATCTGTTTACGGCTTGCCTTTGTACAAAGTATTATCCCGATTGGTTCGTTTTCGCCTTCCCTGCGTTCATATTTATTGAGCCATTTCAAATAGAAGCGCATCTGTCCTTCATATTGAGGAGTAAATTTACCAATTTTTAACTCAATGGCTACAAGACGTTTTAAGCCTCTATGATAAAAAAGCAAGTCAAGCGTATAATCACTGCCGTCCATTGTCATTCGTTTTTGCCGTTCGACGAATGTAAAACCATGACCAAATTCCAGAATAAAAGCTTCAAGCTCTATTAGTATTGCTTTCTCAAGATCGGCTTCCAGAAAATTTTCTTTTAATCCAATGATATCCAATAAATAAGGGTCTTTGAAAACATTGAAGGGGATAGTTGTATCTTTGCTTAACTGCGAATTGGCAATTTCACGCCGTTCATAGGCTTTTCGGGAAATTTGACGGCGCAGTTCTTTTGTTCCGAAATGACTTTTAACTGCTTCATTTGCATAATAATGCCTTGCTTCGTCTGTTTCCAATGATAAAAGTTCGATAAAATGAGACCAGCTCAATTGTGGCGCCAGCTCCGCCACAATCTTGAAGTTGTTAAATTTTTCAGCAAAACGTATCATCCGGCGTATATTATCAATATCAAATGATTGTCCGTATTTTTTTACCAATTGTTGTGACAGTGTTACGACAATTTTCTTTCCGTATTCAGCTCGTTCCCCATCTAAAATAGTTGAACGGATATGATTTCCTATTTCCCAATACATGAGCGTAACTTCACGGTTGGCATACATTCCGGCTTGGTATTTTCTTTTTTCTATTATTTTGGAAACATGAGTAAAAAGCGAGTTTTCATCAATATGTGTTACAGCCGTATGCCTCACCATCGCCATGATATATCATTAAATCATTAACAATCCCTTTATGTCAATAAAAAAATGGCATGAGCAAAAAAAAAAAAGAACTATAAAAAAAAAAGTTGAAAACCACTCTTGCCGCCGCGCCTGAATTCGACGAAGATCCAAATCCTGACGGACAGGTTGTCGCGCGTGGTTTTGCGGCTTTCAAAAAATACATTAACCGGCAAGGTCGACCAAAAGTAGAAGATAAAAAAGTCGTGGTATCGTTCCGCATACCCAGTTCTGATGTTGAAAAACTACGCGCAATAGGGAAAGGCTGGCAGACAAAAGCAAGCGACTATCTGGTACAAGGTATCCGCCACGGCAAGATCGAAAGCTCGCCAGTAACAACGGCGCATAACAGTTAACCAAAATCCTCTTTTCTCCCTCTTTCTACGCTAAATTGATGAATTTTTTATGCCGATTATGTAAGTATGAAAAAGGTACCATTTTTTCGTTTGTTTTTGAATGTTTTGTCGGTTTTTTTACTGCTTGTCGGCAGTTGTAAAAGCGCCCCTCCCCCGCCCGATGTTTGGGCTTTATTGCAAAGCGGGGACGAGAACGCGCGTAATCACTTCCTTAGCGAAGTCGATGTAAACGCGGTTGACCCGGATGGGAAATCGCCGCTCCATTACGCGGCGGAAAAAAAGGACGCTCAGCTTGCGGCTTTTTTTATATCGCTGGGAGCTAACCCTAATGTTACCGATAATTTTGGACAAACTCCGCTTGGAATCTGTATAAAAAATAATGACGCAAAAGTTGCCGAAGTTTTAGCGTTTGGCGGTCTTGATATTCATCAGCCTATTCCAATCGAGGAAAACGCAATATCGTCGATCCTTGCAATGGAAAAAACTCCTTTGGTTTTTAACGCGATTATAAATCCAATTACTGTAAATTCAACAGACGGATTGGGAAGAACGATTCTTCATATTGCGGTAATCGCGGGTAATGAAACCGCCGTATCGAATATACTTAAAATTTCTTCCACGCCTATCGTTCTTATAAATAAAAAAGATAACGGAGATAAAAATTCTGTTGATTACGCGCTTGAAAGAGCTGATTCCAGAATTCATATTTCAATTGCCGAGCAGTTAATTTTAGCCGGCGGTTACTGCGATAATCATATTTTCAGTTATTTTGGACCCGCTGTACGAAGCGGAAACTACAATATACGCCGTAACGAAGGACTCGCTCCCATTCATTATGCCGTAATAGAAAACCATACGGGGCTTATTTATTTCCTTTTAGATAAAAAAGTCGATTTAAACATAAAAACTACGTCGGGAGCTACGGCTTTACATGAGGCGGCAAGAGTTGGAAATAAAGACGTTATAGCTTTGCTCATTAAAAACGGAGCCGATGTCAACGCAAGAGACGGAAAGGGAAACTCTCCTCTTCATGTTGGGATTCCCGCCAATGTTTATTTAGACGTATTGGGAATGTTAATCGCAAACGGCGCCGATGTTAATCTTCGCGATGAACACGGCGATACGCCACTTCATATCGCTATTATGTTAAATCGTTCTCCTGAATCAATACAATTACTGTTAAATTCAGAGAGCGACGTGCATATCAGAAACATAAACGGTAAAACTCCTTTGTATATCGCGGTTCAGGAACGCAGAATTACGTTGATTCCTCTGTTATTGGCGGAAGGTTCTGAAATATTCGCGGCGGACAATAATGGCATAACACCTTTTGACTTAGCTGTAAAATCGGACGACGGTACTTTTAATTTATTAATTACAAATGAGACTGTAAATCAGAGAGACAGCTATGGCAATACAATGCTTCATTGCGCGATAAACAACAAAGGAACTCCGGAACAAATCGGCAGAATACTTGATCAGCGCGCGCTTGTTGATTCAAGAAACAGAGCCGGAGATACCGCTCTTCACATTGCCGTTAGAACAAACCAAAAAGAAAGCGGCGAATATTTAATTTCCCGCGGAGCCAGTATTTTTTCGCTTAACAGCGCCGGCGAAAGCCCGCTCTTTCTCGCTCTTGGAACAAGTAATTTACGCGAATGGATAATCAATCCCACAACCATTACCGCAAGGGACGGTTTGGGAAACAATATGCTCCACTATGCGGCGGAATGGGGTTTAAATAACGCTATTACAATGATTATAAGAAGCGGTATTCCCGTTGATACCCAAAACGCCACAGGTCAAACTCCTTTATTTAGGGCGACAAAAAGCAACAGCGCATCTATATTGAAAATTTTTGTTGACAATAACGCAAACCTTAACGCGCGCGACAGTCAGGGAAATTCACCGCTTCACGCCGCGGTACGCTGGAACGCAGTAACATCGGTGACATTCCTGATTTCAGCGGGAATCGACGTTGATGTTCACTCTTTAAACGGCAATACCCCGTTACACGATTCAGTCACCCTTAATTTACCTGAAATTCAAGCGTTACTTATAAGTAAGGGAGCCAACCTTGAAAGCAAGAATATTGACGGTAACACGCCGTTAATGGAAGCCGTAAGGGGCGCGTATATAAATTCCATCGACAAACTTATCGCGAGTAAAGCGGATACGTCGACGAGAAACATAAGAGGAGATACTCCGCTTCACATTGCCGTTGGACTTGAAAGAATCGACATTATCAATCGTCTTCTTAAAACAGGGGTTTCGATTCACGCGCGTAACACAAAAAACAGAACTCCGTTTCAAATGTCTTTAACCATATCGCCCAAGATTGTATCCGCTCTTTTGGAAAACAACAGAATCAATATATCCGACGACTTTGGCAATTCTGTTCTTCACGTTGCGTTACACGAAAGAGCCGATGATAACGTAATAAGAACAATAATTAATCAGGGAGCCAAAGTAAACGCAGTTGACTATAACGGTAAAACGCCGCTGCGCCTTGCTCTTGATTATGAAATGATTGAAGCCGCAAAGATCATCGCGGATTCAGGGGCTGATCCTTTTATAACCGCAGTTGACAACAAATCGCCCGCTGAAATTGCCATTGCCAAAGGCGAAGTATATTTAAGGGCTGTTTTCTCAGGCAGAGCGATAAACGCAAGGGACAGTTCCGGCAATACTATTCTGCACTACACGGCAAGATTAGGAACGCCGCAATTAATTACGGTTCTTTTTGAATTAGGTGCAAACAGGAGCATAAGAAACATAGCCGCTGAAAGTCCCAATGATATTGCTCTAAGATGGAACAAGAAAGATAATTCTGAATTGTTAAGATAAATTAACAAACATTGACAGATACGGGACTCATCTTCCATGAAGTATTGAGTCCCGTTTTTTTTGTTGTTGACAGACGTTGACGGAAAAGATAAATTTAACACAGACAGACTAGCTCATCTGGATAGAGCGTCAGCCTCCGGAGCTGAAGGTGGTGGGTTCGAGTCCCGCGTCTGTCACAAATTATAATAACTGATAATATTCTTCCCCCACAAAAAACAAAAATAAACTAAAAAATGTGGGACTCGAAGGGTTTTTTCCCGCCAAATAAACGCACGCGAACCGGTGAGCGTGTGGATGAATAATATAACACGGCGTAGGTCAAAATAATGTTTTACTTATAAAAAAAGCTTACAGACCGCAGTAGGAGCCGAAGGCTCCGTAGGGGAAACCGACAGGATGTCGGTTTAGAAAAAACCCCGGCTCGGAGTGAGGCAACAGGATGTTGCCGAACGCAGAGCGAGTCCCGCGTCTGTCAATCGAATGTACATCACGCTGCAAATTCATTGAACAGATAACAAAGAACAATAGGAACACTCTCTTAACTTTGTTATCTGTTATCTGTTATCTGTTATTTGTATTCGATCAGGGGCGAACTAGACGGAAACCACTGCTACGACTTCCACTCGTGTCGTCGTAGGACCGATGGGACGCGCTATACGCATCGTAACGCCAACTCCCGCCACGAACCACCCGGTAACTGCCGGCAGCCGCTCCCATGGGATCATTCGCAGGACTACTCGAATAATAGTCCTCATCATACCAGTCCCAACACCATTCTAACACATTCCCGGTCATGTCATACAATCCTAATCCATTGGGAGCTTTCTTCCCTACTTCATGTGTCTTATCTCCGCTGTTATCCCTATACCATGCCACATCGCCTATAGTATTGCTCCCTGAATATGTGTAATTCCCAGGCGACCAATTCCCTCCTCTGGCGGCATATTCCCACTGTGCTTCAGTCGGTAATCGATAACCGTTGGAACCGGCTACAATATCTACTGCATCCCATGCCGCTTTATTCTCCGAGTCAGGTACAGTTCCCCAGTCTGCTGGATCGGTACTCCCTGATATACGATAAGCAGGACTTAATCCTTCCATCATGCTCAGTTTGTTACAGAATACAAGTGTGTCATACCAGCTTAAACAATCTACAGGTCGTTTACCTTGAACTTCCCCAGTAGCAGGTGAATCTGGAAAGTAACTCGGATTATTCCCCATTACCGCTGTCCATTGATTCTGCGTTACCTCGTACTTGCCCATGTAAAAACTGCTTAGCGTTACCGTATGTACTGGTCGTTCATCATCCCTGCCAATACTCGTATCAGGGTTCCCCATCTCGAAACTGCCGCCGGGTATTTGGATCATCTCAACAGCTATGTCTATTTTCCCCGGCGTTAACATACCGGGTCCAGCCTCATAACTTCCGTCATTAAAAGTAATTATTCCGCTTATCTGGACAATGCCTGCTGAACTTAACTGTACTGTAAATGGAGCGCCAGCTTGAGGACTAAGAGTCCATTGAAACTGATTACCGTTCTGTGCCGCCATACCGCTACTTATTTTTGAATCAACCTTCAATTCAAAACTGGTGTTACTGGTTATTGTTAATTTGTATTCTTTATAACTTGGCGAATCAATATAACCCTTATACGTAAGAACTGATGAATTACCGTTTCCACTACTGTAATAAATACCCACTGTCTTTGGTGAACCGTTTATAACATAGCCCGATTTTGAAACTACTATGTTCAAAGTTCCACTAGAAGTAAAACCGCTGACGGGTAAAGTGTATGGGTTGTAACCGTTAAGCGTACCTTTGCTAACGCCACTCACACCGCTTAATGTGATGTCGGCGGCTGAAAGCCCGCTGATTGTTTTGTCAAAAGTCAAGGTTAACTGCGTTGTAGTCTGCGATGAAGAACCATTAGCAGTTACACTATTCAGGGTAACTGGGACACAATAATAAATATTCGCTGTCTTTTGCGAGTCGTTTATTACATAGCCGGATTTTGAAACCGCCACGTTCAAAGTTCCGTTCGATGTAAAACCGCTGACAGGCAAAGTATAAGGATTGGAACCGCTCAGCGCTCCTTTGTTAACATTATTTACGCCGCTTAATATTATATCTGCAGCGGTAAGCTCTGGAAATTCTCTGTCAAATAGCAGAGTCAACTGCGTAGTAGTCTGCGTTGAAGAACCATTGGCAGTTACGCTGTTCAAGGTAAAAGGACTGCAATAATAAATACTCACCGTTTTTGGTGAATCATTTATTTCATATCCCGATTTCAAGACTTCTATGTTCAAAGTCCCGCTTGAAGTAAAACCGCTAATGGGCAAGGTGTATGGATTGGAACCACTCAATGTTCCTTTGCTAACATTATTTACACCGCTCAATGTTATGTCTGCGGCAGTAAGCCCGCTAATCGCTTTGTCAAAAGCAAGAACTAACTGTGTGGTGGTCTGCGATGAAGAACCGTCGGCAGTTACGCTGTTCAAGGTAAAAGGACTGCAATAATAAATACTCACTGTTTTTGGTGAATTGTTTATTTCATAGCCCGATTTCGAGACCGTTACATTCAAGTTTCCGCTTGAAGTAAAACCGCTGACAGGCAAGGTATACGGATTGTAGCCGCTCAATGTACCTTTGCTTACACCGCTTACACCGCTTAATGTTATGTCATTGGCGGTAAACCCGGGAATTTCTCTGTCAAAGAGCAGAGTCAACTGTGTGGTGGGCTTCGTTAAAGAACCGTCGGCAGTTACGCTGTTAAGTGCGGCGGTTGTGTTATTGCTGTTTCCACTGCTGAAATAAATATCCACCGGCTTTGGCGAGCCGTTTATAGTATAGCCCGATTTTGCGACTGCTACGCTTAAAGTCCCGCTTGAAGTAAAACCGCTGACAGGCAAGGTATACGGATTGGAGCCGCTCAATGTACCTTTGCTTACGCCGCTCACGCCGTTTAATGTAATGTCTGCTGCGGTAAGTCCGGAAATCGCTTTGTCAAAAGACAGAACTAACTGTGTGGTAGTCCACGTTGAAGAACCGTCAGCGGTTACGCTGTTAAGATTAGCGGTTATGTTATTATTATTGTTATTGTTATTGTTGTTTCCACTATTGTAATAAATACTCACTGACATTGGCGAGTCTTTTATTTTATAACCGGATTTTGAAACCGCAACGTTCAAAGCTCCGCTTGAAGTAAAACCGCTAATGGGCAAAGTGTACGGATTAGAGCCGCTCAGCGTACCTTTGCTTACGCCGCTCATGCCGTTTAATGTGATGTTTTTTTCGGTAAGCCCGCTAATCTCCTTATCAAATGCCAGAACCAATTTTGTTGTGGTATATAATGAAGAACCATCTGCGCTTACGCTGCTTAATGTAACAGAAATGCCGCTATTTCCACTGTCATTACCACCGTCGCTATCGCTGTCATCGCAAGCCGCCGTTGAAAACCCGATTATCACCGCCAAGGCGATAACCGCTATCCTTTTAATAAATTGCTTTTTTCCTGTGTCTTTCATACACGCTCCTTTTGTTATCACTAAGATAAATTTACTATTTTTCTGTATAGGAAAAACGACCGTTTATTTTGACCATGTTTATAGGTATTTTTCCCTATTTTTGGAAAAAAAATCTTTTATTTGGTTTTTTAGAAAAACTGCTTATTTTAGCTAATTTTTGTATTTTTTCATAAATTTACTTGAAATAAAATGAAATATTATGTTATTATTCCTCAATACAGATGTTTTCTGTATTAATCAAGACTGGATAAATTAAACGGTCGTTTAAAATAGCCTAAAACATCAGTAAAATCCCCTATACCCCTGCTCATGAAAGTCGCTTCGACAAGCTCAGCGACCGTCGGACAGTAAAGCCTTTAATTCTGCTTTCTCTTACACGCATATATGTAGTAAATCTCACCGCTCTCTAGGTTCGTGAGTGTTCGTGAGTGTTCGTGAGTGTTCGTGGTTAAAATTTCTTCCCTCTTTGGTTCGTGGTAGAATTTATTTAAAAAAACTCTCAAGCGGTCCCAAGTATGACTTAAACGGCGGATAATCTTTCCGGTAAATTAAAACCCTCTCCAATACAAGCCCTGCTTCCAGCGCGCTTATAGAAATTTCCTGAACGCCTTTTTCAAATCTAAAAGCCGTTTTAGTTACGCGAATGTTATCCAACACTCCCTGACACCATCTCTCGTCCCCCGGGCTTCCGGCGCGGAAATCATCGGGAACCGTTATTATAATCTGCTTTTCGCCTTTGGATGTTTCAAGCTGGCATCTTAGCGGGCGTTTGTTTTTCACCGAATTAACGGGAGTCGTCCACACTTCCACAATGTAATCGCCGCTTTTTTCAATTAAGTAACGGTATGTAAGAGACGGTTTTTCTTCATCTTCATCAAAGTCCGATGTAACGGGAAATACTTTCATGCCGCAGCCGGTTCTGCCGTAATTTTTAAGCTCTGCAAAACCGCCTTTAATAACGTCTTTTTTGCCGCAGAAATGATTCGCGTTAATCGCAATTACATTGTTGTTTTCCAAGAATGTCTTTTCTGGTAGATCAACATTTATAACTTTTGCTTTTACCTCAACCGCTACCCTGCTCTCTTTATCTTTTATAATGAATCTGGCTTTTTCTTCCGCAAGCTGTTTGTCAAGTTTGTCTCTATTACACCTGATAATTAATTCTTCCTGAAACTCAACCGTTCCTTTTTTTGTATTAAGATCAAGCCACGGGTATTCTTTATCAAATTCAATCGAAAATTCAAGTTTGTCTATTCCGTCATTGGCTATTTCCAGTATCACTTCGTCATTTCCGGCAAAAAGAAAATCATCAACAATAACGGTCATTGGGTTGCCGTAAGTTTTTGTGTAGATTTCTTCTCTATCCTTTCTTGAAACAACAAGACGCGGCTTGTACGCGGGCTCAACTTGAATTCTTACTGGGTATCTGCAATTATCTTCGTTCCATTTTGTAAAACCAATGTGCTGTTCAAGTTCCATGCCTGACCATTTGCCGCCTTTAAAAACATGGAATTCATTTTTAAGAGAGCGATCTTTTTCTATGCAGGCTGTTACAAGATCGGCGTATTTATTAGCGAGCTTCTTTCCTTGCCCGGCGTAATGCCTGTTTTTCCCGGCGTATAAGTGCATTTTTAACAAATTAATACTGGATTTTGCGGGGAAATATATCATGCTGTAATACGCGTCTTTTTCGTTTTTGTTAAGCGATGAATATATTTCTTCGTTTAATGAATCAATTTTTTCAGCAAGAGCCAACATTCTGTCCGCTTCAAGATAATGGCACGGGTGGTAAATGTCTGAGTTAAGCGCTTCAGGACGCCTTGCGGCGTTCAGTCTTAAAAAGCCGTGAAGAACGTCCGCCATTTTTTCACGTATCTCTTTTTTCACAGTCGTAAAATTTTTATTAAACCAAAGAGACGTATACTCGTCTATTTTGTTAGGCGCTTTTGTTCCCCATTTTTCAAAATCATAGGCAAGATCCATAAAATAATTAAGAGGGACTTCGTTAAATTTTATATCGCCTACGTTTACAATCCATATATCTTTAATTCCGTAATCATAAGCCATACACATCTGTTCCCATGTTCGCTCATAAGATGTTGACATTACCCACTCGTAGGAAATTGGACCGCCGTGGTAATCAAAATGGTAGTACATACCAAAGCCGCCTTTACGATCGCGAATATCCGCAGTGGGAAGGGTGCGCATAAAACCGAAGTTGTCTTCGCATAACATACAAATAACGCCGTTAAGCTCATCCCAGTCTTTTAAACCCTCTGCTCCCTCTTTACCGTAAAAATATTCTTCAACTTCCTTGTAAAGAGCGATTACCTGCGGGACTTCATCTATATTCGGGTTAACGTGTTTTTTTATCAGCTCACGCTGGTTTTTAATTATATCCTTTAATAAATCAATATTTTCTTTAAGCGAGGAATTATCGCCTAACATGGAACTGTCGCGCTCTCCGCGCATTCCTATTGTAATTATTTTTTCGTACTTTCCGCTTCTTATAAGCGCGTCTTCCCAATACTTCAAAAGACCGTTTTTGTTTTTATAATAATTCCACTCATTGCCGTAGATCGAATTCTGTCCTCTTACCTTGTCCCATTCCTCGCTTGCGCGAAGGCACGGCTCATGATGAGAGCCTCCTACGAGTATGCCGTAAACGTTGGCTAATTCCTCGTTAAGATTTCCCGGTCCGTCCAGAGCGAAGGAAGAAGTCCACATGGCAGGCCAAAGGTAATTTCCTTTAAGACGCAGTAAAAGTTCAAAAACATGGTCGTACATTTCCGAGGTGAATCCTTTAAAATGCCCGCACGTCCATGTTCCAAAGCACGGCCATTCATCGTTAATAAAAAATCCCCGGTATTTTACGCTCGGTTCTTTGGAAACTGTCTCTATATCTTTTTCTATTTTCAGGTCTTTACGGCGGGCGGGTTCAATGTCTCCCCAGAAGTGCAATGGGGAAACGCCTATGTATTCAGATAACGCGAACATACCGTAAATTGTTCCGCGCTTGTCGCTCCCGCAGACAAGTAACATCTTGTCAATAAACTTTATGTTAAAAACTTCCCTCTTGCCGCTAATCGCCTGAGAATCGTATTTTCCATCGCGTACAAGCGTATCCACAAAATTGCTTTTTCCCAAGGTAGCGAAAACAACGGTATCCGGTTTTGTTTCACCTAACGGAACTTTTTCTGTAAAAACGGGATCTGCCCCGCATACTTTTTTAAAGTCCAACGCAACTTTTTTTGCAATTCTTTTTACGCCCTCAAAGGCCTCGTTTTCAACAATAAATGTAAATTTACTCATTTTTTTACCCTATCGGGGCGTAAAACTTCCGCCCCATTGCGATATACATGACTTGGTTTTGCGCCTTCGTCAAGATAACAATGAATTATAACTCTTATAACCCTTTCAAGAGAATTTTTAATTTTCGGCTCCTGTGTAGAAAAAAGCGCAAGCTCCCCCGTTCTGCCGTTTTTCCTTAAGGCGGTGCATGGGTTAATAGCTTGAAGATCATCCGTTACGGAAAACATTACGGAAACAATGTCGCCTTCTTCCAGCTTGTTTAAATTAAGCAATTCGTCGTACATCAAACCGATTTGACGGCAAATATCGTCCTCTGTGTTTTCACACTGAACCGCCCCTCTTAACGCGTAAAGTTTTTTCATCAATTTCCCCCTGAAAGAGCGATAATAAACGCTTCCATCAAAATAATAATAATCCCATATACTATTAATACAAGATAAATCAGTATTTTTACAAGATAAAATCTGCGTCTGCGAACACTTTGATAAATTTTTACTGACAATTTAAAAAAAGCGCAAATACACGTTAAAAATGAGGAATACCGTATTATTCTAAGCAGTAAAAACAGAGTTGTATCGTTGAAATTAAAATCCATAAAATAAACTATCAGCGCGGCTAACGAAACGCCAAAACTAAGTAACAGTATCCAAAGGGCGGGATCGATTATACTTTTTAAATTATTTTTCAATTTTCTCCTTCCATGTTCCCTATACAGGTTGCCAAAAAATCAATATATATATTATTATAGTACAGTATGAAAAAATTTTTTATCACCCTGCTTATATTGATTATCATAGCGGGCGCCGCTTTTATGTTCGGCTGGGCGCAGTTCTCGGTTCCTCCGGGTAAATTCGGCGTTATCAACTCAAAAACGTATGGAATTGATCCAAAACCTGTGCGTTCAGGCGAATTCCGCTGGATTTGGTATAAATTGATACCTACAAATGTAAAAATTTCAGTTTTTAGTCTTGATTATAATAAATACCCTATTAATTTTAACAGTTCTTTGCCGTCTGGGGAAACTTATGCCGATTTTATCGGGCTTAAAAACGCTGATTTTTCATGGAATCTTAAGGGCGAATTAAGTTTTCGCCTTGATCCGGAAATGCTTATTCCCGTCGTAACTCAAAATAATATTTTAACTCAGGAAGATTTAGACGCGTATTTACAATCCGCCGCGCAAAATATAGAAAATCTTCTGTTAAGACTGCTTTCTTCCCAGGGAACGGACAGCGTCAGGCTGGAAAAAATAATGTCGGGAAACCCTGACGCGGACTTGGAAAAGGAAATAAAAGAGAATTTTCCCGAAATTTATGATTTCTCCATTAAGATTCAATCCGCAAAGTACCCCGATTTTGTTCTTTACAGGGAACTTCGCCTTATTTACGAGAATTATCTTACCAAACAGCGTGAATATGCCGTATCTTCATTCGGAAAAAGAGTGGAAAACCACATAGAAAGCCAAATGAAGTTTGAAGAACTGGAAAAATACGGAGAACTGCTTTCAAAATACCCCATTCTGCTCGATTATTTGACGATGGAGAAAGGCGAAAATAAAAAACAGTAACCCAAGACACTGTTAGTTGTTGAATAAAACAGAGAAATACTGTATTTATTTATTAGGAGTTCTTATGCAAAAGGCGGCAGCCTTATTTTTAATACTTTTTTTAGGCTTTTCTATCCAGCTTTTTGCACAGGATGAAAGCGAACCTGATGTCGAACCCGACTGGGACGATTTTAAATACGAATTATATACTACAGGCGACCAAACTTTTTCCATTTCCCTGGGAGTAGGTTTCCCAATAGCTTTTATAAATCAAGGTGAAAAAATCGATCTTAATATCACTCCGCCAATAGGCGGGACAGGCGCTCTCACCTATATTTATTATTTTAATTCACGTTTGTTTACAGGCATAGAGCTTAGTCTTTTATTTCTGCCGACAATAGCGGAAAATACTGTGTTTATTACCTCGCTTGGAGGAAGATTGGGCACTCAATTCATCCTTGGAAAGTTTGAATTTCCCGTTTCTATGGCTCTTGGCGCGACAATCCAAACATATCTGGATAAGGGGTATATTGGATATTACATGAAAGCCGGAGGTTGCGCGCTTTTCAGGGCGACTCACGAATGGTCATTTGGGTTATCGTCAAACTTTTGCTGGTATCCTCAATGGATTAAAGATGAACCTAAGAAAAATGTTGACGGACTTTTCGTTGATTTATCTCTTGTCGCGCGGTATCATTTTTAATGGATAAGGTTATAACGATGAAAAAAACTTTAATTAAATTAATAATTCTCTTTTCGATTTTTTATATACTCATTTCCTGTAATGATCCTATATTTTTTATAGTTCATGAGGAAACTCCGATACTAAAACCGATTATCGACGGATCGCCTACAAATTTTGTCATACTTGGCGACAACATGTACGTCGCTTCGGGAAATAAAATTTTTATTTACAGAAAAAATACCAATAAATGGTCTGAATGGAAAACATTAGACGGACGCATAGGAGGTCTTGCGGCTACCAACTCTTCTCTTTATGCGCTTTATTTAAATAATAAAGACAGCGGCAATGGAACAATAAGAAATTGTGACTTAGATACCGATCTTAGTTTGTCAAATGTTCAATCTATTCACGCGTCGGAAGATGTTCTGTTTGCCTGCGTTAGAAATAATGATAATGAATATAGAATTCATTTTAGAGAAGGTAATTCCGATTTAAAAATAATCCCCGTTATGTCTTTTGACTCCATATTAAAAGGCGTAGCTTCTAATATCAAATATTATTATCTATGCACCTATGAAGGAATTTATTATATAGAGAAATCTCAAATTAATGATCCTTCAACTTTACCGGATGATTTACCGGTTATTGGAAAGGGCAACGACTTTACCGGAATTATAGCATTGAAAAATGACTATGTCGCGGCAATTACCAACGACGGAAAACTTTATCAAATTGATAACACGATACCTAGAAAAGCAGCTGAATTCTCCGACGAGCGTTATTCATCAGGCGCGCTTGCTCTTTGGTATAGAGAAAATGATGAAATGCCAAGTTTGCTTCTTGTAGGCAGGAAGGAATTGTATTACTCTACCTCTTCAAACTATACAAACGGTTATGTTGAAATTACATTAGATACTTCAGCTCCTATTGATGAGACTACAGGCGAGCGTAATCCTTTAAGCGGCAGAATATCAGGAACCAGCTTCAGGGACCCCGGAAAAAGCACGCCGTCCAGTATTGATAATTATGATCGTTATGTGTCATCTTTGGGGAAAAAACCTGTAAATTTTATTATTCAAGCGCCTTTGGCTATAGACTCCAAAAGGACTCTTTTCGCCTCCACACAGCAAAACGGCGTTTGGTCATACAAAGATCGGGGCGACGGTGAATTATGGAATGCGGAAAGATAATCCGCTATTTCTGGTAAAATGGACGAATTATTTAACGAAAAAAACAAATCAACCGATTGCAGTCCTCTTGCGGACAGAATGCGCCCGCGTACTCTGGAAGACATTATAGGTCAGGATCACATCGTAGGTCAGGGAAGACTTTTACGCCGCGCTATTCAGGCGGATCGTCTTTCGTCAATTATTCTCTACGGTCCGCCGGGGACTGGTAAAACGTCTCTTGCCGCGGTAATCGCCAATACAACACGCGCCGCTTTTGAAAAATTAAACGCCGTTCTTTCCGGCGTAAAAGACATTCGCGAAGTAATAGACCGCTCGGACGACCGTTTCAGGCTCTACGGCAAAAGAACCATCCTCTTTGTAGACGAAGTCCACCGCTGGAATAAAGCCCAGCAGGACGCGCTTCTCCCTTGGGTGGAAAACGGCACGGTAATACTCGTAGGCGCGACGACGGAAAATCCGTTTTTTGAGGTAAACCGCGCCCTTGTAAGCCGAAGCCGCATTTTCCAGTTAAAACCGATGGGTCAGCCTGAACTTCTTGAAACAGCGCGGCGGACTCTTACGGATAAAGAACGCGGCTACGGAAAATGGAAAATCAGTTTTGAGGATGGAGCGTTAGAACACATAGTGGAAGTAGCGGGCGGAGACGCAAGGAGTCTTCTTAACGCGATAGAACTCGCCGTGGAAACAAGCGTTACGCCGTGGCCGCCCAAAGAAGGAACAGAGATTCACATTTCTATGGAAGCGGCTGAGGAAAGTATACAAAGGCGCGCGCTTCTGTACGACCGCGACGGAGACTACCATTTTGATACTATCAGCGCATTTATAAAAAGCGTCAGGGGAAGCGACCCGGATGCCGCTCTGTACTGGCTTGCGAAAATGGTGCGCGCCGGAGAAGACCCAAAATTCATTTTCAGAAGAATGATTATCTTGGCAAGCGAAGATGTTGGTCTTGCAGACCCTAACGCAGTCTCCGTCGTTATCTCCTGCGCCCAGGCTTTTGAGCGAATCGGTTTCCCTGAGGGGAACTTTCCGCTTGCCCACGCCTGCCTGTACCTTTCAACCGCGCCCAAATCAAACACCGCCATGTCTTACTTTGACGCGCTCAAAGCGGTGGAAAGCGAGGACGCGGAAGTTCCCAACCATTTACGCGACGCAAGCCGCGACGCGGAAAGTTTCGGTCACGGAGAAGGGTATGTCTATCCCCACGCGTACCGCGATCATTGGGCGGCTCAGCAGTACCTGCCGAACTCATTGCGCGGAAGAACTTTTTACATTCCGTCGTCGTCGGGCTATGAGGGAAAAATAAAAGAAGACGTTTTAAGAAAACGCGAATTACAGGCGGCGATTGTACTAGGTTCGCAAACCGCAGACGCGGACGGAGAATTTTTAACATGGTCTGCGGCGGCAAAAGGACGCGAAGGCTGGTTTAAACGCCTTGAATCGGGAAGAAGCCGGCTTTTGTTAAACGACAGGAACGCGATTTTTACGGCGGCTTGCGTTACGCGGCAGGATCGGGTATTAATTCCTCTTGCTAACGACGGTCTTCTTCTTTGGGAAAGCCTTCGCCGCTGTCCCGAAGGTCTTTCCGCCGCGCTTGTAAACAACGCATCCGCAAAAGACGCTCTTTATCAATACGCCTCCGTGTTAGATGAAACTGAAAAACCGTTAATCGCCGTAACCGATGAAATTTTACCTAATCCCAAGGAGTGCGATGAATGGTTTTCATGCTCTGAGTTTGATCATATCCTTATTCGCGCCGTCAGATTAACTGTCAGCCCAAAACTTCTCGCATCCCGCGCAAAAGCGCTTCTGGCAAAGAAGGGAAACGCGGTGTTACTCTGCTCCCCTCCCCGTCTCGGCGAGCGTCTTTCGCGCATACTTTTACAGGAATGTGGTCAAAAAGACCTTTCGTCCGCGCTGGAACAAGCGGAAGACTCGTTCTTTAAAAACAGCGCGGATCTATGGGAAGCCGAAGATTTTACCGCCGCCTTTGAGGAGCAGAACTTTACCGTCTCCCTTGAAACCATCGACCAAAAAGAAGAACGTCTTATCACCGAAAAAGACATTTCCGTCTGGTTCAGCGCCGAACAATCCCGTTGGGGCTCCTTTATGGCAAAAACCCTTAAAAACGACGATTTTATGGCTATTGAGGACGCCCTACGCACAAGAGCCGCCAAGGGACCCCTGCTATGGAAATGGAAAAGTATTTGTCTAAAAGCGGGTAATTTTTAACCGCGAACCAAAGAGGAAAAAATTCTACCACGAACCACACGAACAGGGAGCGAACCTAGAAAGCGGCGAGATTTACTACAGTTATACGCGTAGTAGAGAGCAAAAGGATCAGGGGTTTCTGTTCGAAGGCTAAGCATGGATTTCACGATAAGATAACGAACAAAAACCCCTTAATCCCTTCGCTTTCATCTTACGCGCTTATCGGTGGTAAGCTCTAATCTCTCTTGGTTCGCTCCCTGTTCGTGTGGTTCGTAGTTAAATTTCTTCCCTCTTGGGTTCGTGGTAGATCTCTTCGTATTTCCTCAAAAAGGGTGTATTTTGCGATTTTTATTTCCTCTGTTTAGGCGGTTTCTCACGTAACAAAATTACTACTTTCAAAATATAACACATTGCGAAAATTCTATGAATATTTTTGCAATAAGGAGGGATATATTATGAAGATTAAATTCAAACTTAGTATCGTAGTAATCGCGATTATGGCTGTCGTGGTAACAGGAATTACCTCAATACTTTTGTGGCAGAGTTCCAAAAATACACTCCAGTTAACCCTGCGCAGTCAGGAACATCTGGCAAACAGCAGCGCCGAATTCTGGAAAGGACAGGAAAACGGTTATATCCGGGCGTTAACTACGCTGGCGAATGTAATGGGAGACTTTGAAACCGTAAAACCGGAAGAACGGCGGGACAAATACGACGCTATGCTGAAATCGGCTATTGATGAGGAATCTCAGATGATAGTCATGTATACAGTTTGGAAACCAAACGCTCTTGACGGCATGGATAGACAGTATATAGGCAGAACAGGCTCAAGCCCCACAGGACAGTACGCAATGGCATGGAGCAAAGAAACAGGCAGTACTAAAAAACGCCTTTCCTCAGACATTGACGAAGTAATGACGCAAATTACAGGTCCCAATGCGTTCAACGACAACATTTATGAACCCGCATTGCTAAATATAAAAGGAGTTGACAAGTATACAATAAAAATTATCGTTCCTATTACTAATAACAATAAAAACAATGAAGAAGTAGTAGGCGCTCTTGGATGCGTACTGGCTATTGATATGATACAAAACATAGCGGAAAACACCATAAAAACAAATGATGAAATTGATATTATCATAATATATTCATACCAAGGAACAATTCTTGCGCATTATAAGCCGGAACGGATAGGCAAAAATATGTTTGACGTTGACGTGGAGTTAGGCAATTCAAGGAAAGATCTTATTGACGCGGTAAAAAACAACACAATTTACAAGGGACAGGTATACGATCCCGCTCTTAACGATACTCTGAGATTTGTGGCGGAGCCGTTTCATATAGGCAACACAAATTCCAATTGGATGGTCTTAATAGGCGTTTCTGAATCTCATATATTAAAAGAAATCAGGGCAATAACAAAATTTACCGTTATTCTTGCCGTAATAGCCATTCTTACTACGGCGGTTGTTTTCTTTATCGTTCTTGGATATATCACTAAACCAATCGTTAAAGTAACGGAAACGCTCAAGGATATTTCAGAAGGCGAAGGAGACTTAACAAAAACCATTCTCGAAAAAGGAAACGACGAAATTTCCGATATGTCACGGTATTTTAACCTGACACTCGCGAAGATTAAAAAACTGATTGTTTCTATAAAAGAACACGCTGGAACATTATCCGATACCGGCAACGATCTCGCAAGAAATATGGTTGAAACCACTTCGGCAATGAACGAAATTACCGCTAATATTCAAAGTATCAAAAACAGAATTATGAATCAGAGCGCGTCTGTAACTCAAACAAGCGCAACTATGGAACAGATCACCGCCAATATTGACAAGCTCAACGGATTCGTAGAAAAACAATCCGCCAGCGTAGCCCAATCATCCTCCGCTATTGAGGAAATGGTCGCCAATATTAATTCGGTAACTAATACGCTTGTAAAAAACGGCAACAGCGTAAACGATTTAAATTCCGCCTCCGAGATTGGACGTAAAAGCCTGGAAGAAGCGTTTTCCTGCATTAAGGAAATCGCCCGTGATTCGGAAGGACTGCTTGAAATCAACGAAGTGATCAAAAATATCGCAAGTCAAACCAATCTGCTTTCCATGAACGCGGCGATTGAAGCTGCGCACGCGGGAGAAGCCGGCAAAGGGTTCGCCGTAGTCGCCGATGAAATTCGCAGTCTTGCCGAAAATTCAGGCGAACAGTCAAAAACAATCAGTAATGTTCTGAATAAAATAAAAGGCTCCATTGACAAGATCAATGAAATCACAGGCAATACGCTTTCAAAATTTGAAGTAATTAATACGGACGTAAAAACCGTATCGGAACAGGAAGAAAATATCCGTAACGCCATGAATGAACAAAACGAAGGCAGTAAACAGATTTTGGAAGCCGTTGATCAGCTTAATGATATTACCAATAAGGTTAGAAATGAATCTGAGGAAATGCTTGAAGGAAGCCGTGAAGTAATACAGGAAAGCCAGAATCTTGATCAGGTAACTCAGGAGATTACGGGAGGAATTAATGAGATGGCAACCGGAGCGGAACAGATAAATGACGTTGTAAACAAGGTCAACAAAATAACCATAAAAAACAGGGAAAAAATCGAGCTTTTAGTCCGGGAAGTCTCATTGTTCAAAGTTGCATAATCTTGTAAACTTACCCTGCGTCTAAATATTAGGCGCAGGGTCTCTTAAAATGACAAAAATTTACGGTTAAATTTTTCTTTTTTTTTACCACAATAATTAAAAAATAGTTCACTATTTTAAAACTTTATGTTATATATTATATTTAAATAGCATATAAAATATTGCTCATAAAGAGGTGTTATCTATGAAAACTGATGTTTCAAAGAAAAAAGCGGTAAAACCCACTGTTAGTCAGGCAAAGAAACCTGCGGCAAAAAAGACCGCTGTCAAGGCAAAACCGGAAAAAACATCAAAAACTCCGGTAAAAAAAGCCGCAAAAAAAGATGTAAAACCGGCATCTAAAAAAACAGTCTCTAAAAACACGTCAAAAACAGTTAAAAAACAGGTTGAAAAACAAGCTATAAAAGTCGAAAAAATCGAAAAAAACATCGAAATCCCGGTAGAAAAACCTATCGAAAAACCCGAGACTTCGCAGCAACAGGATATGAGCCTTCCCGAAGGAAGCGCCTTACAGCAAACCGGCCACAGACGCCCGTTAATCGTTTTTCCAAAATAAATAAAAAAAACTATTAAAGTATTTAGCCTCCCCTGCCGACAATTAAACTGGAAAGATGTAATTGGAACGGAGTTTCCGCGGATTCCGCCCTACACATTACATTATCTAAGCGGTTTACACCGCGCGGGAGCATGGATGCTTCCGTAACGATTTCAAGGAGGATCTTATGATCATCAATCACAACCTTAGCGCAATGTTTGCGGACAGGTCCCTCAATGTAACTCAGGTTTACCTGACAAAAAACATGGAAAAACTGTCTTCGGGACTTCGTATCAACCGTGCCGGCGATGACGCGTCGGGACTGGCGGTTTCGGAGAAATTACGGAGCCAGATTCGTGGTCTGAATCAGGCATCAACAAATGCCCAAAACGGCATTTCGTTCATTCAGACTTCAGAGGGGTATTTGCAGGAATCCCAGGACATTCTTCAACGTCTTAGGGAATTATCAGTTCAATCGGCAAACGGTATCTATTCCGATGAGGACAGAATGTACATCCAAGTCGAAGTTTCACAGCTCGTCGACGAATTGGATAGAATTGCAAGCCATGCCCAATTTAACGGCATGAACATGCTTACAGGACGTTTTGCCCGCTTAGCCGGCGATAATAACGTTACAGCTTCTATGTGGTTCCATATCGGCGCCAACATGGATCAGAGGGAACAGGTATTTATCGGAACCATGACCGCAAAAGGTCTTGGAATCCGCCAAATGGACGATTCCTTTGTAACTTTACAGACCCCGGATGACGCCAACAGGACTATCGGTCTTTGCGATGCGGCTCTTAAAATCGTAAACAAGCAAAGAGCAGACCTTGGAGCTTACCAAAACCGTCTGGAACACGCTGTTCGCGGCTTGGACGTAGGCGCCGAGAACATGCAGGCTTCTGAGTCCAGAATAAGGGATACCAATATGGCCAACCAGATGGTTGACTATGTAAGGGACCAGATTCTGAATCAGGCTGGTACTGCAATGCTTGCACAGGCTAACCAAAGATCAACTTCAGTCTTGTCATTACTTCAATAATGTGTTAAAATTACCTTAAGGGGGAGCTGGATTCTCTTAACCGTGGAAAGAGATTCAGGCACTCCCCTTCTTAAGGTAGTTTTAAGGCTGGGGTTTAAACGAAGTTTAAGCTCCAAGCAGTGTTCTTTGACAAAAAACCCTCCGTGTTCCGGTTCGATTAATCTTGGACTGGCGCGGGACAGCTCGAAACGATCGATTTAGAGGCACGTATGGAAGCCATTTGGCTATTCCATGTCTTGAAAAATCAATCGTTTCGTTCTGTTTGCGGCTGACAGGAGCGGCGGCGCGAAACCGCTCCTTGATACCGCGCCTGCGGAACGTCTCCGGCAAGGATTGCCGGGGGAAGAAAAACATGGAGGGTATAAAATGATTATTAATCACAACATGAGCGCCTATTTCGCCGATCGTCAGCTCGGCGTAACCCAGGAATCATTGACCAAAAACATGG